>ERZ1643246.858-NODE-858-length-36163-cov-48.613161_pt1 | contig 36163 bp, 71 predicted proteins | sample MGYA00579265_ERZ1643246 | MGnify/ENA primary metagenome ERZ1643246 (study PRJEB29033, sample SAMEA4952261) | chicken gut metagenome | biome: Broiler Chicken; feature: Gastrointestinal Tract; material: Caecum | place: Ireland | collected 2018 | study: Broiler...
ATTCCTACTCCCCCCCCTATCACTTTGTGCAACATACCCATTGGTATCACTCTCCTTTGTAACTATTTTCCCTTTTATACTCTGGACTTATACGATTTGCTACCATATTACCAGTATTTCCCTTGCATTCTTGGCTTTGCTATCATGTATTACTATATCCTATCAGCTTTATACACTTTTGTCAAGTAACTTTAGTTGCTTATTAACGAAGTTACAAACAACGAAGTTGTTTACTGACGAAGTTACAAACAGCTTTAGTTGTTTATGTGTAAACACAAGTAACGAAGTTATTTATGTAAAATTATTATATGCAAAACCTTTATTTTGTTGTTTTTTAATTTTGTGTTTTTTCGCTTTTTCTGTTTTGTCAATATATCGTTAATTTGAACATGAAGATGAAGGTGAAGGTACTATTATTTTTAAAAAAATATTATTAAATTATTTTTAGCTTGAATTATTTTTTAATTTAATTATTATTTTTAGTTTAAATTCTTTTTCTTAATAATATAAAAAGAGGGCAATTAAGCCCTCTTTATCAAAAATATTTACCGTCCGGTATCAGGGTTAGGCTTAGTATTTGTGCTGGAACTATTCGATGTATCAGGCTTAGAAGATACCTGACTGGAGGAAGTATTATCTTCCTTATCGCTGTCAGTATCTACATCAAGAGCCTTATCAGAGATTACCCAATCACCAAGAGTCTTAGTCTTGAAGATGAAAGCCTCTTCGTCCTTATCGTAGCAATCCTTAATTTCAGTAAGAACTCCACCGTTGTTTACATAGATGTGGGGAGTACCCTTGTCTACGCTATAAGGAACATATGCAGTACCAGTCTTATTGAATGTCTTGTTGGAACCAGCGAAGTTTACGAAATCAAGATTAGCATCATCATACTTATCAACAATAGCAGTATTTACATTATTGTTAATCTTGAGGAACAAATCATCCTGATTACTTGCATTTACAGTAAACTCTACTCCACCGTCAAACTCAAGAGTTACTTCATCAAGTCCATCAAAGTAAACTACAGGAGCGGAGGAATCGACATATCCATCTCCTTCAGTGGTATCCCAAGCATAAGTAAATGTAACAGGAACTACAAGTTCGTCAGTAGAATTAACCAGAGCGCCACTTCTACCAGTAATTGTAATATCAGCAACTACATCAGTTTCCTTTGTAGATGTAGAGAACTTTCCGGGAATCTTGATTACCGGCTTTCTTACACCGTCTACCTTAATTACATCAAACTCTGCCTTAGAAGCATTTCCACGACCATATGTGAAATCTGTCATAACTCTATAATTATCAAGGTCAGATACAGAAGCGGTTCCAGAAGCATCATTCATACCAACTGCGATATACACATCTTCACCATACTCAACGCTTCCATTTACAAGCTCTAGAGTATCAGAATCAGCGTCATATGTATATACTGCGCTTGTATCGACTGTAATATCCTTACTTCCATCTGCTGCAAAAGCTACAACAGACATGGACGAAACCATTGTTGCGGCAAGAACAGCACTGATAAACTTCTTAAAATTCTTTGTGAAAACCATTTTAAAAAATCACCTTTCTAAATCATTTTTCTTTTTTTTATTTTTAGATTCTAACAACTGAAACATGAATTACAGTTAAGAACCTATATTACATAAAATATTATACCACACATTTTTGCTTTTGTCAAGTAATTTTCGTTAGAAAATTACGCATAACTAAATGTAATGAAATTCAAGTAATTTTAGATTTTAACATTTCAATAAAATTATACCAATCCTCTTCATTTGATGTACAAATTATTAAGAGGGTGAATACTAAAATCCATCTAATAAACGGAATAGCCATATATGCACAAGCTTTGAATATAGCTCCTGTTCTGTTTACATCCATATTCAAACTATCTTCTTTACCTATAGCTCTCAAAAATTCTTTAACCCTTATATATGTGAATTCGGGGTTTAGACCCGCTATATATAAAGAACAAGCTACAAGGAAGAATATTGAAAATATATAAACAATAATAAAATTAAACATAGTCATCACCCAACGAATCTACAACTCTCTTGTTCATACCCTTTATTACTGCATGAATGTTTTGCCTTGTACAATTGTACTTCTCTCTAAGCATTTTATTAATTTTCAGTTCTTCATATCCATTCAAAATTAAATCCACATAATCCATATAGATACATTTACTCTTATTTGGAGTTCTACTATTATACACTATTCTTCTTATATCTTCTCTTATGTAGATTAAAGATTGTTCTTCATTATTTTTACTTAAAGATAAAACAGAATCAGAGTCAAGCTCATAAATAAAATGTTTTAAAATCAGCGTCTTATCTACATCAGCTATGGGTAAATTGTTGATATTCTTTCCACTATCAATTTCTTCTTTATATTTTCTATATACCTTATAAGCACTAATTAAAGCAGCTTCATTGATATTTGTATGGAAAAATACAGAAAGAAAATATTTGTGGATATTGATTCTAATATATGCAACTGCAAAAGTAGAAAAAGAAATTTCATACTCTTTTCTATAATATGCATTTACAGCTTTAATGAGAGCCATATATCCAACCTGATAGGCATCTTCATCGTTTTTAAATGCATTATAAAATTTTCTTATTGTATATCCAACTAATCCAATATTTTCTTCTACAATCTTATTTCTTTCTTCTATTGTCATTTTATTCCTCTATGAACTTGTCTACGCACTTAGAAACAAGCTTGCCGTCTGCCTTACCAGAGAAAATAGGCATTACCGTCTTCATAATAAATCCCTTATTCTTGTTGCCAGCACACAGTTTGTTTAGAATCTCCATGATTTCATTTTCACTATACTGTACAGGGAGAATTGTTGTGAGATATGCAATCTGTCCTTCATACACAATAGTGTCTCTATCGCCAGCAAGTTCCACGGTTTCCTTTAGCTTCTTGATTTGCTTTTGGATAATCTTAACAACTTCACTTTCAGAAAGATTAGAATGTGTTTCAATTTCCTTATTCTTAATATCAGCAATGAGCATTGTAAGGACTTCCTTCTTGATTACATCCTTTTCCTTCATTGCCTTCATAAGTTCTCTTCTAAAATACTCTACAGTGTACTTCGTAGAATGGCACTTCGTCCCATTATATTCCATTTTGTTTTTCTCCTTTTGTAACCTTATTGTAACTATATTATACAACAAATTTGATATTTTGTCAAGTATATTTATCAATCTAATTCCGACTTAGGTTCATAGACATATGTATATTCATTACTATTCCTTCTCTTTGTCATTTACATTATCTTTATCTATCAATAGAACATACCCAAATTCACCATAGTCAATCACCTTCTGATGTAGATTTTCTACCATCACACCATCAGTATATGGCACAATTATTTCAACAGGTTTTCTATCTGCAAAGTGGATTTCAACAGAAGTAATATCATTCCAAGACTTAATTCTATCTATTACTTTTGTATTCCACTCGCTATTTCCAAAACTATTGTAATCTACAGAATCAACACTCTTATCAAATCCTATATAGACTGAGTTACATGTTTTAGAATAACTCGTACCATTGCTTTTGCTATATGTGATATAGTCACACAGTCCATCAATGGCAAATGCATCTATATATCTAAAAGGAACTTCTGCAACATCACAATTCTCAAAAACGAATGTAATAAACTTAGCACGATTCAAATTAATCTTAGATTTATTTGCTCTAACTCTTCTCATTCAAAAACTCCCTTATCATACTTAGATATTCATACGAAGTTAAATCTTCTTTAAGCTTTTTCATAATAGGATAATTATCAGGCTTAACAAGTTTGATTTCAAACTTTTCGTCTAATACTTCGAATGTATTTGCCCATCCATATGAAAATGCTTTACATAAGTTAATATCTTCCTCATACAATTCTTTTAGTCTTTTTTGAGTATTTTCTAAAATACCATCACAACAATCCCACATATATAATGAACACTCTAATTTGCTTTCTATTGGTTTACTAAACCAAAAATTGTTCCACCAATCTGGCATATTGTTTTTTAATGATACTCTAAGTTTGACTTCATATGTAACCAAATATAATTTATTTACCATGATTAATTCTCCAAAGGAGGGAATACATAGAAGAACTCGGTATGACTTCCAACATCAATAACGGTTCTCCCATTAACAGTCCATATTCTTTTATAATAAGACTTAAAACTTCTATCTTCTAAGAACTTATTCACAATAGAATATACTTCATTTGCATTATCAGCTTCGCCAATATCTCTGATATTGCCCGCAGAATTTTTAAATCTTACAGTGTACTTTTTCAATTTACATTCTCCTCAGAATCACAATTGTTTCTATTCAAATACTCGTTATATAGAAAATCATAAAGCTTTTCAGGGGTTGTAAGGTCGATATATTCTTTCTCAGAATAGCTTGCAGATTTAGGAGTTACATCTCGTCCGTAATCTCTTTCATATAGCCACCAAGAAATCCATTCATTTTCGTCTTCCATTGCTTCTGCAAGAAGGTTGCCAATAATCCCCTCATACTCCCAAGAAATATCTCCTCCGTACATCTCTACATTGTTCTTTCTGTAGATGTTACGAACTTCCTCTTCCATAACAGCAAGCTTTACCATACTATTAATTGTATCAACAAATGTCTTCTTAGAAATCATCAAGCATTTTCCTCTCTCTTATTAACTACAGTATCAACAACCTTAACTACCTTATCCATACATGTCTTACATAGGTCAATTCTGCCAGAATTCTTTACAACTGTTCTTGCAACACCAACACTATACAGGCTGATTGCATTATATCCCTCTGTCTCCACGGGCTTACCACACACATCACAAATTGTCTTTGTAGCCATATTCTATCTCCTTACTCAATATCAATACTTGTTCCCTTAGACTCAATAAACTTCATAATCTTGTTCTTGCAAGACTGACACAAATCATAAGTTTTATCTTCCGAAATAATTATACCATAAGAATTAGTTCTAACCAGCCTAAATCCAATAAGCCCTTCAACAATCGGAGATTCTTCTCCATCACAACATATTCCACAAATATCACAATGTTTATAAATTGCCATTTTATTCCTCCGTATCTAAACTATTTTTATTATTCTTATAATATTTATATCTTTTATATCTAAAGTATATATCATAAACTACATATACTGTAATTGAAAAGAATGTAAAAAAATAAATCATTATTAAATTCCTTCCTTAAACATTTTCTTATCAACTCTTGGGTGATAATCTCTATTCTCTTCAAAATTATACAATCCGTTGAGCTTATCAAGCATATTATTAGAAAATATTTCTTCAAACATTTCGAATCTCTTCATGTCGTCCTTGATTGCTCTACGCTTTTTGAGAGTTTCTTGCAACTTCTTATAAATCTTGTATCCCTCATAAGCGTTAAGATTATTAAGTTCAATATAATGATAAATATCACAAATTTCAAGCTCTACTTCCTTGTAATGCTTATTAAGGTCTTCCATATTCTTTTCTATAGAATTAGAAACTTCAAAAATATTGCGAACCAAATTCTTTACATCGTTAAGATTCTTAATCTCCATATTCTTATCTTCTTCAGAGAACTTATTAGAGACTTCCATAGTTTCTACTTCAATCACTTCACAGTTGCAAATATTAGAACTGGGAATTCTAAGCGCCATAAACTTTGCGCACTCTTCAAGGCTACATACCTTATATGCCATATTGATATCAGGAGTCTTCTTTCCGTTTCTTGTTACATAGTTATTTCCAATTTTAATACAATACATATTGTTCTCCTTTTTCATTTTGCTTGTCTTGTTTCTCTATATCTTATGGCTTTCGCTATATTCTATATATGTATTATACAACAAATTTACTGTTTTGTCAAGCATAAATCTTCTTTTGCTTTTTCAATTCTCTCTTTTGCAATATTAAAGTATCCTTCATCAATTTCAATTCCGATAAAGTTACGCCCTGTGTTGATAGCCGCAACGCCTGTAGAGCCGCCGCCCATGCAGTTGTCAAGGACGGTTTCGCCATCGTTCGTGTATGTGCGGATGAGATATTCCAGCAGGGCGACGGGCTTTTGGGTGGGGTGTGTGCGTTGCTTGTCGTGTTTAAATTCAAGTATCTGCATCGGGTATCTGTCACCCTGTGATACAGTTGAATGGTCTGTTTGCTTTCCGTAACACTCCGAGCCTTTGTACGCCTTTCGGTGTACCGTGTACGGGTCGCCTTTTGAAAATTGCGGGTTATATACAGGCTGATTTTTGTAAAATACAAGCACTTCCTCAATGTTTTTAAGCGGCATTTTCTTAGCGTTTAGCTGTCCCGTGTGCGGCTTTTTCCAGTACCACGAATATCTGAACCACTCGATTTGCGAAAACGCTAAATTTGCAGAAAATGGCGGCGTAGCAAAAAGAACCACCGCTCCGTTTGGCTTTATAATGCGCTTGTACTGCTCCCAAAGCGGTTCAAACGGTATCACATTATCCCACTTGCAAGCGGTCGTCCCATATGGCAAATCGCACAAAATCATATCCACCGACCCGTTGGGAATATCCTTCATCAACTCCAAACAGTCACCTTTGTATAATTTTATATCCATAATATCCTCCTATATTAGTCCATTGGAATATAATTTATAAGCAAATCACTGATTCTATCCGGTTCATTATAGCATATCGCATTGATTAGTTCACAACAAAAATATTCATCTTCACAAGATTCAAGTCCTCTCAGAACTTCTAATGCAGTATGACAAAGATTTACCATATCTCTATTACTCATATTATAAAACCTACCTTTTATTTTAGATGCAGTTTATTTCTTGGAATACAAATATCATATCCACAATCAGGACACTTTACATATGTAAAGTAATACCCACATTCTTCTTTCCGAGTAAACATATCTTCTCTTTCAAACAAAAATTCACAACCACAGTCTGAACACTTTGTTCTGGCTCTTGGCTTTGTTCCATGCTTAATAATAGTAATAGCCATATTTCCTCCTACTTAATTCCATATTTCTTACGCTTATTTCTTCTTTCACATTCGTTTATAGCGTCATCTATGTTATCATACAAATCCTCTTCTGTCATAACCCAACAATTAGACAAATAATAAGATGGACAGTTTGTACACATAAAACCAGCTATATACAACTCTTTTACTTTGTATTTGCCCCAGAAACCTTTATATACACAATATACTGTTTGCTCTAACCCATATTTATATTCAAATTCTCCTGTTCCATACTTTTCACCATTTGTAATACATTCTATTTGAGATTTACAATAAATCATTTTCTACCTCATTATTAACTAATAACACCAATTACCATCAAAACTATCATTTTCAAATAACTCCTATATACCTTTTATTTCTGTATACATTATATCACAAATATTTCATTTTGTCAATTACACTATATATTGTGTGTTAAATATTTTTATACCACAATATATAGTGTATAATTATAAATAAAACTTTACTTTTATTTATTATCTTCTTTATTAAACTTGTATTTGCTATATGCCCTCATATATTCATTTGTTTCTTTCAAGCATTCCCTAATTTCATCTAAAGCTGTTTCCGGTGCCATATGCCGCTTACTTTCTTCTACAAGAATTTCACTAATCATAAAATTACAATGGCGGAATACATCACAAACATCTTCTAAACTAATAATACCATCTGAAATATGGTCTATTTTATATTCATAGAAAAACTTTTTATTATTATTCATGACTGCTCCATTTCTCAATTTTACTTTTTACATAATTATCTGTATAATTATTGAATTTATCAATCACAGATTGTATTCTATTTACTTTTTCAGGTGCAAGAAGTCGCTCTTCTAATAATATTTCACGAATCTTAAACAAATAATCACTATATTTGTCACATAAGTTGAATAAAGAAATATCATAATCTTCTAATTTAGAGTAATTATTCATATATATCACCACTAAGTTTTAAAACATCTTTGACATTAAATTTACTATTATTAAGAACAGAAAACACTATCAGTTTCTTAGGTACATTTTCAGATTCCATAGCTTGAATCATTTTAACCTTTTTATATAACTTTGATTCATTAAATTCAGATAAAATTAAATTTGTAAATTTGTTACCATATCCAAGTTCTTTCATTATATTTTTTGTTTTTTTAGTTATAAATTCTGAATATCCAATTTCTTTAGCACTATCATATTCTTCTTTATTTTCAATAAATTGGTATTCGCTATTTTCTCCCAAAATTCCTATTTTTTTAAATCATAAAAATCAAGTTCCTTTTCTACAAAAATACTTTTTACTCCAAATGCCGTATAACATGAATCAAACCAATCTATTTTTGATTTATACTTGCATTCAATCTTCACTTTAAATAATTTAAACTCTAAAAATTTTAAATAAGGTAAATCGTAAAAATCAATATCATTATTATTTAAAATAATCTTTTCTCCTGGTATTAATTTTATATCTTCGCTTTCATGAAAATGATACAAAGAGTCTTTTCCTGTTTCTATATATCCTTCATAAATATCAAATTTATTTTTATTTTCACTCATTGCATCGTTAAAGTCTTTTGTTTCTTTAAACATTTTTTCAAAAATCTTAAACATTTTATCTCCTGTTATATCTCTGCAAATTTAATATGAATATGTATAATATGTACCTTCTGGTATTCCTGCTCGAATTTGATTTATAATATTTCTAAATTGATCTTCATACAATCTACAATTTAAATCAATTGGATAAAATTCATCAATCATTTTATTAAATTTATCTTTGTATTTACAACAATCGTTTTTAGTACATCTTTTACATTCTGTCATATATTTCACCAGCTTTTATTAATCAACATAAATCTTTTCTTCATTTTCAGTCCAATAGTCATCATAATATTCAATTCCATCACTTTCATATGAATATTCTTCACTACTATCTATCACTTTAACTCCAATATCGTTAATTTTTTCAATAATTTCATATAATGAACTTCCATGAATCTCACACACTTCATCCAATTCTGATTCTGAATCGTATTCAATAATTACTTGATGTGTATACATTACATTTTCTTGAAATTCAATTGCTCTTTTCATAATCTTCTGCCTCATAATCTTTATCGTTTTCTTTAAGGAACTTCTTTCTGCTCCATTTACCTAAACGCCTTTTGTCTTTACCTTTTATGCGCTCTTTTGGTTCTAACCCATCTTTGCGAAAATCCATCCAATCATTTCTATATCTAATATTAGTTGACTTTTTAATAGCCGCCACCTCCACCTTCATAAGACGAAGGATTATAGCTGCCGTAACATAGATAACTTCCACAATTATTACATCTTATTTCCAAATCATAATATTCAAAAGCTGTTACCTGTACATTATGGCTACCACAATTATTGCATACTACATCAAAAGGAACAAAATGTTCCTTCTCTTCATAATTAACTCTATGGTACATATAATCTCCTATCTAATACTGTCTACAATTTTTTCCAAAGAATAATCCATACTATCAATTACAATATCAACGAACTTAGAATCCATTAGTTCACTAATATTTTCTTCATAACTTACTTCTGCGTTCTTCCAAGCCCTATAGTCTTTATCCTTTTGTGTATCATTATATCTATCTTCAAGTTTTTTAATCCACTCATCTTTAAGCCGTAAGTCTGGGTGTATGATACATACATATTTGTACAAGTTTGTACCATTAACAATCTCATACATATAATCTCTAACTACTTTATGTGTAGACATAAATACTGTATATCCTTGCTTATGCAGATTGATAGCAATCTGACAATACACCTTATACCAGTTCGGGTCTCTAACCCCATCTACATAGAAATTGCTACTTTCAAGGTCAATACAAAAGTTGTCCATTTTACTTGTTAGTGTAGATTTTCCAATACCTTGATAACCAAAAATAATCATATTTTTACCTCTCTATAAAACTACTTATATTCTGTACAAAATCTATCTATGTTTTCAATTATGAATGGTTCTTTGACTCCAATACAAACATACTTATCTGGCTTGGATTTGAAAAATCATTTTCTACAAGCCTTACATTCTCTACAAGTTTACTTATCCCCTGTTTTTAAGTCTGGCATGTTGACCTTTGCCCAAAGAAAAGGAACATAATTATAATTGCTATAATCTTTAATTCCAAAAGGAATGCATGTTGCATCATCAATCCACTCACTCAATTCTGCAACATATGATGCAAAAAAAATAATTCTAACTCTCCATTGCGTCTGTCTTTTGTTAAAATGATATATTCATCAGTCTTTGTCGGTGGATTATCTTCGCAACTCTTCCAAATAAGTTCTGTCTTTATCTCTTTCATAAGCTACCTCTCTATATCATTCCAATCAAGAGCCTGACCACAACATGGACAATAATCTACAAAAGAAGGAACAGTTTCTTTACACTCGTAATACTCCCATTCTCCATCCATATTTTCATCTTGAATGTATTCTGTTTCTTCTTTCATTAGACTGCTTGCACAAAAAGGACAACTGTATTTATCAGTATTATCATTATATCTAACCTTCATAGGTTTTCTATATTCAAGTGCTTTAATTGCCATGCCAATAGCTTCATATTCCACAGGATATATTTTATCCATATCAAACAGAATGTTGATGCAATCTTCAATATTCATCGCCATATTGTCAAATACCCCCACTATCACCATTCTTGATTGCTTTTTCTACGGTTTCTAAACTTTTCTGTATTCTCAAATTCACTGTCTTCATATTCTTCGTATAGGTCATACAGATAATCATCAATATATTCGTCTGTCTTATATGCATTCCATTCTGTAATAGCACTGTTATACTTCTTTACATCAAGCTTCTTTCCCATTATTCTACCCCATATACTCTCTTGAGTGTTTCTACGCTTACATTGATATAAAACTCTACTCCTACATCATCAAGATATAGTGTAATAGTATTGTCACCAACCATAGCCTTTGTAACAGCGAAATCTGAATCCTTTGGAACATACGGCTTAATACAAGGATAAATTACTCCCTTACTAATCCCCATATCAGGTTCATCTTCCTTAAAAACTACAAAATTTACATAATTATTTTTCATGTTTTACTCTCCTGTTTTTGATTAACATCACTTTTGATTAACATAATAATATCCCAATTTTTATGTTTTGTCAAGTATATTTTGTATTAGATTATATCGTGATACTTTTTGAATCGTTGTGTAGGATATATTCTGTGTAAATGTAAATCGTTGTATTAAACTGTTTCTGTGTAAATGTAATAGCTACCCTCTGCAAGTCTCCCCAATTCCTTCCAAAAATTGTAAAATCCCCCAGATTATTTGATTGTGAAATTTTTGTCACAATTAGCACTCTGCTTCATCGAGTGCTACCCCCGGGTGCCTGGGCTGTCCATGTTTAGAGTATTGCGCCGAAATCGCCCACAATTCCCGAAAAATGCCCTATAATAGCGTTTAATGCTTTTCGTGGTATCAGTTATCAACCGGCGGCAAGGCGGCTTACAGGGGCATTACAGCGGCTCTGAATGGCATACAATATATTGTAGTATATAATCATAGATATACACTATATATAGTGGTATAGTCTGCCGTCCGCTTCTGTCAGTCACAATTATGCAATATACACAACTAACAATATATAATCCCGCTATAAACTATACAAAATATACAAAAACATAAAAAAGCCGGAAAAATCAAAAAAAGTTGTTGACATTCATCTGCCGTAGGTGTAGAATATAATCAAGGGGAACGGGAAACGAACCCCGGAAACATTCAAATATCAGACAAGGAAAAGAGGTTTACAAAATGAAAGAAAAGAACATTTTCATCAAGGACAACGGAAGGAAGGCAAAATGCTCCATTACTGGCATCAAGTGTGCTAAGGGAACAGCGTTCATGATCCCTGTTCCAGCGTGTGAGGGCGGCAAGGCAATCAGCAAGGAATATTTTGAACAGTTCCTTGCAACTGGCAAGGTTACCGGCAGGATCTGCAAGGCACAGACAGCAAGCGAACCGCACGACATTCAGATGGAATTCATCGTCAATGTTCCGGCGCACAATCTCGAGACTTATGCCCTTTACATGATGGTAAACGGATGGGACTTCATCGGCAAGGTCAATAAAACCGCATACCGAGTGAAGCCCACAACCCCATTTATCACTTGCCGGGGACTTCAGCAAGCCATGACTACTTTCGACAACATCAACGCTGATAACGGCGTTAAGATTAGCAAGTTTACTTGTACCGTTGACGGTGTAGTCATTCCTAAGTATGAGGACAGCTTCACTTTCTATCAGCAAGTCGATGAAACTTGCAAGTTCCGCAAAACCACAATCCGGGAAAACCGGCTTCAGGAACTTAATATCAAGAAGGGCAAGGGCAAGAAAAAGTGATACTTTCACTCATCATTTTAGTGCTTTTCGGTAGATAAAGCACACGGTTTTCTCAAGGGTTTTCCGACAAAAAGCCCTATCCCATCCCCATCGGGGACAAAATTCAAAACAGAATGGAGAAATGAAAAATGAAAAAGTGGTATAGTGTGGAAGTTAGACCTGAAGAATCTGAAGCAATCGGCATTTACTGTAAAACCAGAGGAATCCGCTATGAGGCAAGTTCTTGCTTTAACATGGTTCATTTCGAAATTGAACTCATGGAAAACCAGGTTAAACCAATGAACGATTTTCTTTCCAGAATCTAAAGAAAAACCGCCGGAAGGCGGTTTTTTATTTTACTTTTACACTTATATTTTAATGTCAAATAGCATGAAAATTTGTTTACAAATTCTAACTTTTAGATTGTGTTTATAGATTGTGAAAATTATAACACTTGCCGATTTTAAGGCCCTTTTTAGGCGTTTCATACCCAAACAAGCAAGTTGTACCACAAACCATTGTAATGGGCATTCCAGGGCATTCTGGACGGCTTAGAAACGATTTGACCCGCTATGGTAAAAGTGTAAAGTAAAAACCATGTTTCTGAGTTTGAAAAACGGAATGGATTGACTTTATATTTTAATGTCAGATACATATTGTTAAAAATTTGACAATTTGTTTTCATTTCCTAAACTTTAGATTCAATATGTAAATTGTGAAAATTATAACAAAATGTCAGTCAGAATCTAATTGTTAAATATTTGACAATTTGATTATAAATTATAATATTTATATTATATATATAAATTGTGAAAAATATAACAAAATCCGATAACATTAAAATATCAGTATATATATTTATATAATCTAAATATATGTATGTATAAATATTATAAATTGTAAATATGTAAATGATATTTTAATGTCAGGATTTATGTAAAAATAAAAGCCGGATTTTCATCCGGCTTTTTGGTTATTCAACAATCCCTGTGATTTCCAGTGCCCTAATAATCAGATCTTTTTCAATCTCCCCGAACCCGCTTTCGTCAAGAACTTCTGCCAAATAGTTGGCATCAATCGGGTACTGTTCTGAGGCATCCTTAACTGCAATAATCTCACCGCTTCCCTTTACATACTCTTTTGCTTCCTCCTCATTGTGTGCCGGGACTGCGATTTTCATTACATTGTATCCATCGTCAACATACACCATGTACTTATTCATCTTTTTCATTTTCATTCTCCTTTTCATTGTCTCGGGTTTTCTTTACCTTACAATACAAGTATACACTATCTCGGCTCATTTGTCAATACTTTTTTCAAAAAGTTTTTCCATCAGAAAAACGCATATACTGACATTAAAATATAAATGTGTTAATTCTTTAACAAAATGTCAGTCAAATAGATTGACAAAAAGTTATCAATCTTCAATTTTATATTTTAATGTGAAAAATGTGTAAAATGTGTATTTGCTTGATATTTTAATGTCAAATACATTGTAAAAAGAAAACCCGCTATTGCGGGTCTCTTTGTTTACATCACTTCCATTTCGTTCCACTTCTTTTTTGTCATGTTAGCCATCGGAAAAGCCTTGTTAATGTCACGCTGAGTTGTTGCACTCCAACCACTCCAAAGCCGTTCAAATCGTCCCGCTACGCCATTGTAGCGAATTACCGGCGTATCATAGGAAAAGACTGTTGCGCTATATGTATCGCTGTTTCTGTCCTGGGTGTAAACTACTGTGCAGTGATTGTTAATAGTCTTGATTTTCATTTTAATTTCTCCTTTCAAGTCTCTTGCCTTAACTTCAATTATATATTACCAAATCCTGCGCTATATGTCAACCCCTTTTTAAAAGTTATTTTTTTAACAATCTTATACAATAATATTAAAATATTAAAATTGTTAAATTGTTGACAAAATGTGTAAATCAATGATATTTTAATATAGAATTATAGTAAAAAGAAAACCGCCTTCCGGCGGTTTTCTTTTTATCTGAGTTCGTTCGGATACATCACATCGTATTCTTTCATTTCTTCCGATGTCAACGGTCTATCAATCCATACCGCCGTCTTCCAGTTCGGAAGGTCTTCCCAGTCAAGAACTGAAACATCTTTCGGAAGTGTGCCAGGGCCAACGCCGTGCCGGAGGATGTATTCATAATCCTGTGGTGTCTTCTCCTCCTCGTCTTCATAGATAACATAATCATCAGAAAACCAATCAATACTATTGTTTTCTCTTACATAGGGATCATCATAATAGATTGCTTCTCCCTTATCAATAATTTCATTGAACTCCTCATCAGTGAAGTACACGATCTTGCTTGTTCTAATGTCGAATGCCGGGAACTTCTCATTTTTCATTTTGCTGTCCTCCTATTGTCTTTCGTGTTTCTTTAGCTTACACACCCATTATACAGCATCGGCGGCAGCTTGTCAAGTCCTTTTTCTGGAAAATCAAAAATTTTTTTTGGACGGCAATATTTGTTAAAATTTTATCAATTCCCATGTTTATATATTAAAATATTTAATATTGACAAATTTATAATAAATTGTAATGATATTAAAATATGTCCAACTATACATTAACACTCCATTTTTAGCAGTGCTAAATCACAAGTGCTAATTATATTAAAATATATAATCATTTTTAGATTTCAAACATATTTTAATATTAAAATCAGATAAAAATAAAAACCCGGAAAAATCCGGGTTTTTATTCAATCGAAAAATCTGTTCTTCAGTTCTTCAATCCCTCCAATGGGTTCGCACAAATCAAGGTTAAATTTTTTTGTAACCATCAAATCAGCGTTTACAATGTCAAAATCTCCGTACAATGGTCTAAATCTAACCATCTTATTTTCTGCCAGGCGTCCCTCCCTATGCAGTGCCTTGGTTAACAGTTCAACCTGTGCAATACTTGTTCCCTTTTCCTTTTCGATTTTCTTGATGATTGTGATAGCTTTCATTTTATTTTCCTCCTTGTCTTATCTTCAATTATATATTACCACATCCCAGGCATAAAGTCAATAGTTTTTTAAAAGTTATTTTTTTAACAAACTTTTTCAAAAACACAATAACATTTTAATATAAAATACTTGTTAAAACTTTATCAAATTTGCTTGATATTTTAATGTGGAAATACAAGCAAAAAGAAAACCGGGATTTCTCCCGGCTGTCTTTTAAGCGATACACCAATAAAAGTCGTTCTTGACCGCTTTTCTGTTTACTTCGCATTCTTCGGCGTACTTTTCAAAAAGTTCTACCTGTCTTTCATTGAACAGAAACGCTTCGGACTTGGGTGCTGTCAGTGCTTCCAACAGGATATTGGACAGCTCATTGTCGCCCAACTCATTATACAGCTTCTTGCAGATGTTTCTCTTAGTCATTTTCAATTCCTCCTTGATGTCTCTGGTGTATCTCTTCCTTACAAGTATAGAATACCACATCCAAAGAGGAAAGTCAATACCTTTTTCAAACTTTTTTCAAAAAATCTAAAAGTTATTTTTTTAACAAACTTGTCAACCAAATGTTTATAATATTAAAATATAAAACATATTTATTAGATTATATTTTAATATTATTACATAGACAAAAATAAAATAGTGGGAATTTCCCGCTATTTTCTAATCTTCAAAAATCCCTATACATTCCCCATTCAACCATCTTTGAACATAATGCATACCATTATATTTTACTCTATACCATGTTTCAATTCCTCTACTCCGTTTAATCTCTATGATTGTTTCCCTTGTGCCTTCTGAATACCTCTGCATTTCAAGTGCTTTTTCTGTGAGTGTCATTTTATTCATTCCTCCTTTACTTTATTTTAAGTATAGCATATCATAGATAAAAAGTCAATACTTTTTTCAAAAAAAATATTTTGACTATTTTTTAACAAACTTTAGATATAATGATATTAAAATATAATTTCCATTGACAAATTTGTTAAACATTTAACATATATTTTAATGTAGAGAACCTGCAAAAAAGAATGAACCCGGATTTCTCCGGGTTCATTCTTTACCACAAGTCACTTTCAATCATTGACCGCTGAATTGCCAGACTTTCCTGATTGAAAGTTGTTTTCAGATATTCCACAAACTCTCTTACATCGCTTTCCGGCTGGCTTTCATTGAAAAGAATGATTTCAATCTTGATAGTGTTTTCAATCACTACATCGCCATTTTCATGCTTATAAACGCCGCTTGCACTAAATACCGTGCCACCGTCAAATCTCTGTGCTACCTGATTAGATACAATCTTATAAGCGTCAAGAGTATCAACCATCTGAATCTTGGTATCCTTGTCGTTAAGTCCCATGTAAAGCTCATACTTTCTGAATTTCATTTTTATTGTCCTCCCTTGTTTTATCTTGTCTTTAGTATACCATATCAAAAGGCTGATGTCAATACTTTTTTTCATTTTTTAAAAGTTATTTTTTTAACAATTTTGTCCGTCCTCCAATATAACATTTTAATATATTTAGATTTAATATATATTTTAATGTAAAAACTACCAAAAAAAAATAAAAGCCGGGCAAGCCCGGCTTTTATTTCACCATGTCCAATCTGTTCTCTTTACCCAATTACCATCGTTCCAAACAAGAATATCGATATTGATTTTCTCTCTAAACCATTCCATAGCTTTTCTATGGCTCTCTGTGATTTCACCAGTAACTGTGTTCATATAAATCTTTTTCATTTTTATTCCTCCATTTCTTTTACTGTAATTATAGTATATCACATCATTATCTGAAAGTCAATACTTTTTTGAAAGTTATTTTTTTAACAATCTGACCTACTGTTACACTGATATTTTAATGTAACTCATGTAGATTGAGATATTAAAATATATAATAACAAAAAATAGCGGATTTCCGCTATTTGATATTAGACAGAAGAATCCAGAAATTCCAATCCCAATAATTTACATAGTTGGCAGAATCCAGATTATTCAAAATGATGTTGAAATAACTTGCCACCATCCAAAGAATAGCCATGAAACAAACGAACAGATAAACCTTGCCAATAACTTTAATCATTTTTACCACTCCTTTACTATGTTTCTATTATAGCATAGTAGAGGTTATATGTCAATACCTTTTTTGAAAAAATATAAAATTTTTCCATATATTTTAATGTCATTTAGATTATATTTTAATGTATTATAATAAAAAGACAGCGATTTCTCGCTGTCATATTTTATCTGAAAACTGGCTCAAAGCTCTCAACTTTTCTATTCTTCTCATATACTTCCCACCAATTAGAACTCTCCCCATGAGAAGAATCACAGATATTCCATCCATGCCCTCTGTTTACTATTACTTCAGCATACTTGGCAACCCTACACTTATTCTTTCTCTCTACTCTGGTCATTTTCTCTGCAATCTTTACAAGATAAACAGATCCATCCATCATTCCTTCTGCTTCGGTCATTGCAAGAATCAAATCATTTGAAAGAATCTTACACTCGAACATCTTGCCTGTTCCTACCTTAAAGTCAATGATTGATACATATCTCATTTTTTTGTTCCTCCTTTACTGTAATTCTATTATATCATACTCTTTTAGATTTGTCAACACTTTTTTGAAAATCTTTTTCAATATTAAAATAAATCTAATACAAATATATTAAAATATAAATTAAATTATATTAGTTTATATTTTAATGTATCTACAAAAAAAAAGAACGAATTATTCTTCGTCCTCTGCCATAGCTATGAGCATTTCAAACATATTGGAAATTGCTCTCTTTTGGCTTTTAGTAAAGTTTGCGTGTGCTTCTGGATTTGCGCCCACAATCTTTGCGCATTCTTGCCACTCTTTTCCATGGTCTACATCTCTTAGATACTTTCTTGTAGCGAAAGCATGGGCATATTCATGGCGGATAGTGTTATAGAATGTATCTGCATCTTCATTCATAACAAAAGAATTGAAAACGATTTTTTCAGTCAGCACATCAATTCCTTTAATCAGTCTGAACTGATATGCTCCCCTTGTAGTGAGTTCTCGTTCTACAATTTCAACAGGGACAGTCTTAGCAATATCCTGTCCTGTAATTGCATCAAGTCTCTGATACTCGGTTTTGATTGCTTCAATGCTATACATTTCTAATCCTCCTTTGTCTATCTATATTATACATCATCAAAGTCAATATGTCAATAGTATATTTGATGAAATTCAAAACTTTTGAAAAAAATATTTGTAGATTATATTTATATTTTAATGTGTTATAATTGTTATATATTTTAATGTATATTTAAAGATAGAACAAAAGCGGGATTTGTCCCGCTAAAGTTTAGATTTTTTCTGCCTTGAATGTATGTCCACCACATACCGGGCAAGTATATTTCCCGTCATTTCCAGAGCCATTAAGCAAAGCCTTTACAATCTTCCCCATTCTTTGATATACAAATACATGGTTACACTTTTCACAAGTTACTGTATATCCTTTTCCCTTCTTGGAAAGCTGATTGATTCTGTACTCAACCTCTTTTTCATCAGCAGCATATGTCGCTCTTGGATTAGCTCCAACCATCACAGCGTACTTTCTCCAAACTGCACTATGCCCACATCTTCTCCCTTCTCTTCTTGTGGCAAGTGCATGAGCGTATTCATGCCGGATTGTATCATAAAAATTATGTTCAGTAGCATTAAGGGAAAAACCACTGATAATGAACTTTTCACCATATACTCTACCACAAGAAACTGTAGAGCAATAACATCCAGCCTTTCTACTGTCGTTATAAGAAATTTCAATGGGAAGTTCAGAGATATTTTCCCCTACAATTGCATCAAGTCTCTTGTACTCATTTCTAATATCTGCGATAGTATACATTTTATTTCCTCCCTGTCTTATCTTATGTACTCATTATATCACACAATATTAGAAATGTCAATAGAAATTTTTGGAAATTTATAAATTAAAAACATATTTTAATATTTATTCATATTTTAATGTAAAATATATATAAAAGAAAAAAGGGGATTAAAATCCCTCAATTTCCTCAATATCAATATTCACACCGATATCTTTGAGATTTTTGATTTCTCTCAGAATTGTCTTAATGGGGACACTCACTTCATCTGTACTCAAAAAACTTTCAAGTTGATTTACATAGATGACCGCAGGTGAGTCTATATCATACGGATTTACTACAAGCTCAAGTTCTATATAAGGATTTTCAGAATTTGAAATTGTCTTTGCAAATATATCATATGCATTATTGACATATCCCATCAGCTCCATCATTTCCTTCTGTTCGTTGGTCAGCTCAATATGATTCTTGTAAGTTCTCATTTTGATTTCTCCTTTTCCTTTATCTTGATTATATTATATCATACATTTTCAAAAATGTCAATAGGAAAAATCAACTTTCATAAAAATTTTTCTTTGCATTTTCTTTGAAAGAATCTACAATCATATTTATATATTCTGGATTGGAATTGATATTATTTTTATATTCTGCTTCTGCTCTCTTCTTAGTAGTGCCAAACATCCAAGTATAAGCGTTAATAAAATCTCTCTTTGTAGTCATTTTAAATTCTCCTATCCTTTAATCTATAAACATTATACCACAAATAAACCCATTTGTCAATACCTTGTATAGATATTAAAATGTAATAATACATTTTAATATATCAATCTACAAAAAGAAATAGCGGGACTTCTCCCGCTACCTTTACTTAATACTAATAATGTTATCTACATTGACATCCAAAACATCGGACTTTTTAGGATTAGAAGGGAAAGCCGCCTTTGTGCAGTACATCATAGCCTGTTCCTTTGTTGCTCTAACTCCATTGATAAAATATATAGAACTCAGTTTATTCTTTTTATCAAGATAGATTCTAAGGCATCTGTTTTTACCTTGAATAAAATACGGGTATTCAATCCACTCTCTATTTTTGCCAAGTCCAGCATTTTCAGAAGGGAGTTCTCCGTTCATTCTTTTGAGTTTTACACTTGCCATATTATTATAATCAATCCCCATTCGGACTGTTCCACTTGTGCGCTTAACAACTGTAACACCGGGAAAAGTCTTTCTCACAGGAAGCTCTCTTTCCCAAACGATATGAGTAAAAGTTGCCTTTGGCTTTGCAAGTACAATTCTTTTCAGTGTTTCAAATCTCATTTTCGTCGCTCCTTTTATCTTTCTGTATTCATTGTATCATGCTTTTTTAGATTTGTCAACACCTATTTTTGTAATCTACGAGATATTTTAATGTTAGATTTTATATCTATAATCAAGACATTTTAATATAATCTAACAAAAAAGAGGATTTTACCAATCCTCTCTCGGGCTACTCAACTTTGCATCAATCATGTCATAATAGAATGGATTATCTTCCTCGTCATAGTAGTTGTCATCTTCGTCCTCATAAGGACTCGGCTTCCAAGTGTCATACATATCCCAAGGGTCAATATACATCTTCAATTTCCTCCATATCTATATACTTGAACTCATAGTCTTCACACTGGATTTCATACCACTCCATGATTACGCTCTTCCTTTCAGAATGTCATCTACCAGAAGAATAATGAATGAAATAATCAACTACATCTCTCCTTGTCTTTTACTGTAATTAGATTATATCATACTTTTTATGGAATGTCAACCATTATTTTTAATCTACAAGATATTTTTGTTTGTAGATTAAAATATTAAATTCAGCTGGCGCATGCCGTTTTTAAACCTATATACTATCAATTGCTTTCCGATATGAATAACTTAATAATTCAACAATCTTCAACATTTTAATATTTATTTGTTGTCTTATGCTCATACACAATATTTAAATGTATTAGTTTCTTATTTCCATATAGAAGAAAGGCTTTTATTTTTCTTATTTTTCTTTTATTTTAATATATCTTACTGTTGTAGATTATTCAAGCATCAAGTTCTTGTTTTTGTGTGTTCCGTTAGGCTATACTGCCCCCTTTCCAATACCCTAATTTTATTTTCATAAAATTAAGCTTCAATACCCATCTGCATTGTATCTAAGATTACTCTTAGCACTATTCTCCACATTGATGCCGTTGTGACCTGTAAAGCCTGTGATTTACTATCATTCCATAGTATCTGCAAGCAATATGCACCACCGAGTACATACTTTTGAGAAACCTCTCTATTACAGTATTGAGCGTGTAGCCTGTGTTCAGTAATATAAATTACAACGAATAGCGTGTTTGGATATTTTCATATCCGATTGTTTTTCCATCCAGCCGTCACGTTTCTGTTAAATTTATGGGGTTATGTATTATTCCCAAGGTAGTCATCAGCCTCCCTACCCGCCCGGCTGCACACCTAACGCAGAAAATAGCGTACAGTCGGAGATGATTTTATAGCATCGGCACACCCAAACCAACCAGTTTATTATACTGTGATAGTGCTTGCACAGTTAAGTTATATATTATATTTTAATATTTATCATATAGATATTGTAGCTCTGGACAATATTTGAACATCTTTATTCTGATTTTGGCATAGTCATTGTCGCTTATATTGCCAACACACCACCATTTATTATATTCGTTCACATATAAATTGAAGTCATCCTCTTTATCTATTTTAATATGCGCTCGTTTTAGTTCTTCTGGTGTCATCTTTCTTTTCATTATCTCACCTCTCTATATTTTAATATTCGACACTTTTTCTAAAAACTAAAGTATATAACCCCCCCCGATTTTTATTTTCTATATATATAATGTATTACTTTATATCAATTTTGTCAATACCAGAAAATAATTTTCTGATTCAAGGATATTATATCACATAATTTTTAATTTGTCAAGTATTTTTTCATATTTTAATATTTGTAGATAAATAGCGGTTTCCCGCTATCACTTCTTGTTTCTGCAATATGGATGCAGTTCTTTAATCTTCTGGTTCATCGCATTAACCTCAGAAGTGGTACAGTCTCTACAATAATCAAGAAGATACTTTTTATCGATGAGATAATAATAATTCATTCCACAGAATCCACGCACCATATAATGATTCATTCTAACATGGTATCTGTCATTTCTGTTTCTGGAAGTAATTTGAAATACCTTTACCTTACCATCTACAATACCAGTAGAAACGATGGGTCTGATTCCTACCTCCGGATTTCCAACAGCCTTGCCAAGATTACACCAATAGATTTTATACATTATTTTCAGCTCCTTTTCTTATCTTGTCTATATTATACCATAAATTTATTTATTTGTCAATAGCAAAATAAAATAGCGGGTTTCCCCGCTATTTCTTAGATTATCAATACCAAATAGTGATTTTTTCTCCGCTTTCAGTAATTCCATAGAGACATCCATTGATTCCCTTGGCGGCGTTTACTGCCTGTTCAAGAATGGGTGTTCTTCCAAAGTATCTTCCCTCGTCAGTAGGGTACTTGGACGGGTATCTAACTTCGTATTCCTTGTAGTTGTATTTCATTTTTATTCTCCTCTCTTTTATCTTGTCTATATTATAGCATATATTTTCAGAAATGTCAATAGCAAATATCAAAATCCTTTGAATTTACCAGATTTTCATAACTTACTTCTATATGGCTATCGCTATCAACACACTGAAAACAATACTTCCCATTTTTCATTCCTGCATATTCGTAAAGACTTCCAAAATATTCAAGAAGAGCCACACCTTCAAAGATTTCTTCGATTTTGTAAATTGTCATGTTATTTTCCTCCTGTCCTTTTGTTACATTTATATTATATCATACTTTTTCGGAAATGTCAATAGAATATTTGACGGAGTCCAATAGAATATTTGATATGCTTTAGATTAAAATGTTTATATATATTTTAATCTATTTTATATAAAAAAATAAAAGGGCTTTCGCCCTTTTATTTAGATTCTTTCTACAAAGTAGCCATTGTTAGAAAAACCACCGTCAGAATTAAACCGAATATCTCTGCCATATGCTTCATAATCAATATAGTTGATGAGCCATTCAGGAATATCTCCTGTTTCATTGATATAGTATTCACCAATATCTTCATCTGTTTCAGCATCTACAAACAGAAAATCATCTTGTGTATAGTTGATGATATAATCAAATCCATACACATCAACAACTGCCTGTGCGTAATCTTCGTCCCAGCTTTCAATAGCTTCTGTAAGAGCGTTAACTTCCTCCAAAGACGGATACTCGCCAAGATATTCAGCAACGCCATCAAGTTCACACTCGTAGTCGGTGATGAACCACTCTTCGTATCTCTTTCCATCTACACCGATATTAGGAAGAACCTTTTCACTGAACTCGTCTTCGTTAATGGGGAAATATACCCACTCTCCACAAAGAACGCCCTCGTTATACTTGCCAAGGTTGGTTACAAAAGCTCTCAGTTCCATTTGTCATTTCTCCTTTTCTTTTATCTTGTCTTTATTATACCATAGATTTGTAGAATTGTCAATACCAAAAATCGTCTTTTGTAAAAAATGTACCTGCATATACTTCAAAAATAGTTTCATCAGGAATTATTTCATCAGCATTTATAATATCATTATAGCTAATAGGTTCATTTTCATCTGCCCAATTATTGAGGTATTCTTCAAGGTACATTTGCTTCAACTGGATAAGCTGTCCTCTATTGAGTTCTGTCACTGTCATCTTGTTTTCCTCCTTATCTTTTATCTTGTCTTCATTATATCATAGATTTATAAAAATGTCAATACTAAAAATTGGAAAATGTTATTATGTATACGATATTTTAATGTTTGAATCTACACATAATAACATTTTAATATAATTATGTATAAAAAATAAGCGGGGATTATTCCCCACTTATTTCACCAACCATAAACATTTGCAATGTAAGGTCTAAGGCTTTTAGTATATCTTGTAATGTCTTTTCGTGTTGCCTTTCCGTTCATCCACTTTCTAAGGAAATTTTCTTTCTGTGTGTCTGTAATTCCATTCTTCCATACACGATACAGATAATGATTGTTTCCATCATGATGTGCGCCATCTCCACGCATATCATATCTGTCTACATACCATGTAATATAATCATCGTTTGTATAAAGAGCTTCGGAAATATTGTTTCCAATTTCCTTGTATCCGTCTCTTCTTCCAAACCAAAGCCCAAGGTCTGCAAGAATTACAATGTTTTCTTCCAGCTCAATATCAAGGTTCATTCTTTCATCTTCAAGATACTCATAGTGCATTCTATAAGCATACTTGTCTCTGTCTTCTTCAGGAACTTCAAATTCATCAAAAGAATCTTCAAAATCCTTTACATCATAATCGCTTTCCCAGATAATTCTTTTCATTTCATATTCTCCTTTTCCTTTATCTTGATTATATTATATCACATATTTTTGTTTATGTCAATAGTTAATCCTCGATATTTACATTGATAGTCAGGACACCATCAGAAAGATTAGGTGCGTCATAGCTATCCATCGGTACATTCATAATGTATGTAGGACAGTCAGAAGCAAGTCCCTGATATACCTGCCTATTAGATTCAACATCAAATACACGGAATTCCAGAGAGTCAGGCTCAAGACAAAGATTGATAAAATCTCTAACAGTTACATTTCTCATATTTATTTCCTCCATATCTTTTTATCTTGATTATATTATATCATAGATTTATAGATTTGTCAATACCAATTTTTTACATATACATTATATATAGATATTAAAATATTTTGTTATATTTTAATATTTCAACATCTATAAAAAATAGCGGGATAATTCCCGCTATTTTTTATGCCATAGGGTTTTCATACTTTCTTGTAAGCTCTACCATGAAGTTGATACAAGCCATATCATCAAGTTCCTTTGTAAGTTCTACAAGCATCTTTTCTGTCTTGCGTGTTACAGGCTCATTTCTCATCTTCATTGTCCATCCAAGTCCGCAACTCTTTCTAAAAGCGCCATCAGCAGAATAGTAATTGAAGTTTACAACAGGGAAAGAGTCTTCCTTTCCAGTCTCTCTATTATATCTGCTGGTATAGTATACATCAGCCTGTGCAGTTCTTCCATCAGGCATTACAAAGTCCTTAGAATACATCTTTTCGCCTCTAAGGGCGGACATAATGTCCACTGTGAAACCATTTGCCAACTTTGCATTTGTCTTTGCAATCTTTTCTCTTGTGATAGTAGCCATTTTGTTATCTCCTTTTCTTATCTTTACTGTATCTTTATTATATCATAGATTTTATAAAATGTCAATAGTTATTTTATATTTTAGATATAAAAAGGAACTGTAATTTCAATTTCATGATTCCAATTATCTTTGCAGATAATCAAAAAACTTTCTTTCCCATTTTCCCATCTTTCTCCAACAGATACAACCGTGCAATAATCTTCTACTCTTGCCTTATCCATCAGTTTCTGTGCAAATTCAGCAAGCGAAATTCTTCTACAATCTTCCATACTTATTCCCTCCAAATTCTTTTGTTTCTTTAGTTTAATTATATCACAAATTTTCATAAATGTCAATACCAAAAATTTACAATTATTGATTTGATATTATATTAAAATATTTATTGACATATAATAAAAAGCGGGATTGCCCCGCTTTATCTTTATTCTTCTTCCTTTGTTTCAATAATGGTTACGCTCCCTTCCATAATTCCAAAATCTTTAGATTGCTGAAAAACATGAGTTTCCGCTTCTTCATCTTCTCTCATTGGTCTTGTGAGATACCAAAGAGATTCTTCCTTCCATGTAATTTCTTCCAACTTTGTATTTGGTTCAAGTTTAATAGTGATATTTCCACCAAAATTCCTTGCCATCTTTTGACAACCAGAAAGAGATATCATCATAAAAATGGAAACTACTACACAAATAATCTTCTTCATTTCTTTTACTCCTTACTTAATTACTACCTTAAAATCTGGGTGATATTTGTTAATGAACTTATAAAGTTCATGGTCTTCCGAAATCCAACGCTCATAAAATTCATTTCTGATTTTCTGTTCAAAAATAGTTCCTGTTACTTCCTTATCAAATCCCGGAATGTAATATCTGGGCATATCCAAAATATATTCAGGGTCTTCAGCCATACGCTTAATATCATATTTTGTTGGCTCATACTTAACCACTTCTACATCCTTATACTTTTCAACAATATCATTGAATGTATGAGAAATTATAGAAAATTCGTCCATAATTGGTGAAAGCATATTTGTCATAATAGATTTTCTTGTCTTAAAATTCATTACCCTACCAGTATTTCTTTCAATAATTACCATTTTATTTCTCCTATTACTTTACAATACTAATATTACAACGGCAAAAAGTATCAATGTTTGCATGGAATACTCTGCCAGAACTTAAATCTGCAAAAACAACTACTTTAGTATTGTTCACATTATCTTTTTCAAGTTTAATTACCTTAAACTTGGCCTTATTTACGTTACCAATAAATATAGTTCCTACTTTAACATCTTCTTTATCTACATAGATTTTACTCATACTTCTTTCCTCCCTTACTTTATGTATTTATTATATCATATTTTTTTTAATAATGTCAATAGAATATTTGATATAGTAAACTGTAATGATATTTTAATGTAGAATAATCTAAAAAGAAAGCAGTGGATTTCTCCACTGCATGTTCTTTATCTTACAGTTGCAAGGAACTTAGAAGTGTTCTCAATCAGCGAGTTACCGTCTACAATATCCATGAAGCGGTTCTCGTTTGCTGTGTTGGTTTCTCTCATGCCCTTGAAGTGGCTTGCATAGTCTGTGGCAGCAAGCATCAATCCATATCCTGTTCCCTTGAATCTCTGAATGTCGCCCTTGCTTTCATAAAGAGACTTAAGAGCATCTCTCTGCATCTCAATGTTCCTCTTCTGACGCTCGGAAGCATCGTCCTTCATGGGGAACATAGTATAGAGATACTGCATAAAGAGCGGGGAAGGAATCACAATCTGGCTCATCTCATCTACTTCGGCTTCCAGTTCGTTCATGTACTTGCTTGCGAGTTCCAGAGTCTTTCTTGCATCTTCCAGCTTAAAACTAATATCACCAGCGTGGCGAGTTGTCCAAGTTCTCTTAGCTCTACTCAATGCCAAAGAAAGTGAGTTCTGGCATACTACACGGATAGGGGTCATAGCAATCTTGACCGCACCCTTACCATCATGTGAATTAGTAAATACCATATAAGGTTCTACATCTTCACCGAGAATCTTAGTGGTGTCCATCTTAGCAAGCAACCAGATACGCTTTCCATCAGACAGAGAACCTGCTGTTTCATACTTTACACCAGAACCAAGAAGTTCATCGGTGAAAGCAAAAGCGTCTCTGTTCTGCACAATCTTGTATCTGTCTGTTACAAGACCAAGAACCTTCCCGTCAGTGCTACGGACATTAGCCTTATATCCAGGAATACCAGAACCACCCGCTACCTGAATATTCTTGCTAAGTACCTCCCAATCAAGTCCAGACAGCTTAATAGCTTCTGCGCTTGACTGTGCTTCCTTTACATTAATACCCTGACCAACCCAAGGGGGTACTGCTCCAACAAACATACCTGTTTCAACCAGTGCCATAATTACTACCTCCGTTTTTGTCTCTTATCTTTACTGTAATTATATTATATCAGATAAAAAATGTTTTGTCAATAGTTATTTTGTTTCTTCTTTACATTTTAGTTTTGCTTCATCTATAATTTTCATTGTTTCTTCATGACCAAATATTTCATGTGCTATATCTATCATATCACACAAAGTTTCAGTATTATATTTATCTAATATTGCATTAAAAAGCATGTTTACAATTCTCTCTCTAATTATTTCTTGCGACCCCTTTGTTAAAATCTTCATATTATTTCCTCCATTGTCTTTACTGTAATTATATTATATCAAATAAAAAATGTTTTGTCAATAGTTATCTTATTTTTAAGATTATATTAAAATACTATTTAGATTATAAAAAAAAGAGCGTTTTCACGCTCTTGATAGTCAAAAATCAAATCTAAAAGAAATGTCATCATAATAGTTGTTAAAAGGATTATAGATGAATGCAGATGTTACAGTATCTCCAATTTCTCCATTGTTGAATGCTCTATAATATCCGAATTCATCATAACCCCACAGCTTACCATTCTCTTCTACTCCTTCAATAGTTGCAGAAGATACCTCTACAACAATGAAAGGCTTTCTCCAATGGAGAATATCATATCCACCATTGGAAACAATAACGGAAGCAAATACGCAACAGGTTACATACATGAATGCAAGATACTTGATAATAGTCTTCACTTTAATTTCCTCCATTACTTTCTTACATATGTGTACATGAATCTTTTGGCGGCTTCTGCAATTTCTTCAAAATCATTGTTACTTTCCCATTCAACATTGTTATCAAAGAATCCGCTTTCACCAATCGTATCTACTGCGATATCCATACAATCATCACAACTATTTATAAAGATACTGATTAGATATTTTCCAACAATACATACATACATACCGTTGGAATCAATATACCAACCAGGGAATCTGTATCTGTTTGCGAAATCAATAATTCTTTCATCTGTTTCAATAATATACTTAGCCATATTTATTCTCTCCTTGTCTTATTGTGTCTTTATTATACCATAGATTTTTAGATTTGTCAACATATAATTGATAGTAAATCTGAGATATTTGTTAAATCTAATATTTTAATATGTTACAAAAATACAGATGAATACTGATATATTTTAATATCTACAAGAAAAATTATGTGTGAAATTTCATATTTTAATATTATTACATATTAGAAAAAAGGTAGAGTTACCCCTACCAATTTTTTCTAATATATTCCAGCCATGTTTCTTTTGTGAAACATTCTCTTGCAGTTTCACTCAGGAAATTGTATCTGTCAGAAAAAGGAAAATCTAAAATCCAATTTACAAAAGATGCACAACTTTTATCTTCTTCGTTCTGTTTTGCAATTTCATAAAGTTCAGAACTATTTAAAATTCTTTCCATATAGTTTACCTGTCAAACATTAAAAATACTTTTCTTTAAAAATGTCAGAATATTCCTTAATGTTAATAGGATATCCATTCCAAAGCACATTACCAATTCCGTCACTAATTTCCATATACCCGCTATCCCACATAAAAATAATTTGTCCGTTATACTGCTTCATACTGTCATATTCAAATTCAACATCATAGAAAATAGTGATATCTGTATCATATTCGTCCCAATTTTCCCAACTAAAAACCGGAATATCCATCATCTTAAATACAATTTTATCCATCTTCATTCCTCCACAATTTCAATCTTGTAACCAAGCGCTTCTTCGATTTCAGACTTTGTCATCTTCTTATAATAATTTCTTTTCCAAATAAGAGGTCTTTCATTTGTGTTTTCATAGCAACACAAACGCTCAATATTTTTTGGATAGCCCCATACATAAACAATGTTTAGCCCTTTATGCCACTCGCTACCTTCCATATCTGGATTATTAAAATAATTTAAATTAAAACGGTATTCTCCATCAGTACAATCGATAACTCCTTCTTTGTTTGTAAGAGCAATGGTATTAAATACCATTCCATTTGCTCCCATGTTGTCTTGAATTGCTACCAGATAGCCGGGTTTAATTTCAATAGGCATCTTATTTTTCATATTTATTCCTCCATGTCTTATTTTTGATTAGATTATATCATATTTACTTATTTTTGTCAATAATAGCGGGATAAACCCGCTATCAATTTAATTCAGATAGGACATAACCTTGTTAAAGAATACAAGTTCTGGCATCGTAATAGCCTGTGTAATTCTTGGGATAATACCAAAAAACACCACCAGAGAATAGATAAACATCACAGCAAAATAGATGATTGTAAGTGTAATTAAAGCAATGGCTTCAAAATCATGGTCTTCATATGACTCACTAAATTTGTTAAGTGTTACACAAATCCATTTAATGGCCTTAATTCCTGCAAAAACAAGAATCGCATAAATTACAAGATAAATTACATTTGATACAATTACATAGTTTGCATATCTACTTGAAAGTTCTGTGATATATGGAATTACATTTTCTGCTGACCAGTCAATAGCAATTCCAAGCTTACTGCAAAGCGCATCAATTACCTGAATGATTTGTTCTGCCATAATTTCTCCTTTTACATATCTGCTCTATCCCGGAACTCTGTGAAGTACCAGAGCAGTTCATCATGGAACTCGTTGATTACTTGATTGCCGTGTTCTTCGGTATCGAAATAAATTTCTCCAAAGCGTCTTATTACCCAATCATCTGCAAAAATCTTATTTTGGTCAAAACAAATTGTATAAAGACGGCCACCTTTTCTTTGGTATATAGGCTCACACAGCTCAACCGCTCTCCGGTGAATACGATTCCAAAGCCGCTGCGCCCGTGCCATGTTTTCTGCTACTGTCTTGTCGGTGTAGTAGTTAGCAACATCGTATCCACTCTGGTCATGTGGTTCATTTTCTTCATCTAATTCAAATATTTCTCTGAAGTCGTTTATAGAGTAGTAGCTTTGACCTAATTTGGCTCTTTCATATCCTGTCTTTTTCTTCTTTTTAGCAATAAGTTTATTGATTTCCTCATCAGGAATTTCTGCATACAACACTTCACCATAAATTGTAATCGGAAGTCTCATTTCATTTCCTCCATATCCTTTATTATGATTTTATTATATCATAAATTTTGTGTATTGTCAATACTACTTATCCTTTACCTTTTAACAAATAAGATTGATGATTAGAGTTGCATATGTAAGCCAGAAAGAAGCCCAACTACATCTAAATCCATTACAACAGTTAATGAAGTTGATAACTCCAACAATAGTCCAAAGTACAATTCCAATTGTGTTAAAGTCCATTTTATTCACCTTATTTTACAATTTCAATTTCAAAGCCAAGAATTTCTTCAATCTCTGCCTTAGTCATCTTTTCAGCAGAAGGTCTTTCCCAAAGAAGAGGTCTTTCGTCTGTGTCATTATACCACATAGATTCTGGAATTTCGGTATATCCCCAAACCTTTGTAATTTTTTCAAAAGTAGACTTCATATTATCATCAAAATCTGACAACTTAAACCAACAAAATCCGTTTGTAAGGATTTTGCATCCATTCCACATGGTTACAGTGCATAAATATTTAATGTGTTCATCACCAATCACAGTAACTTCTACCATATAACCAATCTTAATATCTTCCATCTTGAAACTCATATTAGAAACCCCTCCAAATCTGTGCTACTTCAATAGCTCTATTATAAACCATTTCATATTCATCATTGGAAATGATATCATCAAAAGATGCATTCTCAACAATTTCTTCCAGCTCGTCAATACTATCTGCTTTTTCAAGCATTTCCATGTACTTACCCATACTTATCTCTCCTTTTCTTATCTTGTGAGTTAATTATAGCATATTTTTTCAGTTATGTCAATAGAATATTTGATGTAATCCAATAGAATATTTAAATTTAATTTATTATTATTTTTTATAAAAATGGTTCATAAAATCCAAATTTTATTTACCACTCATATTTTAATCTACAAGGGGTCTACAAAGCCCTACAAGGCGTTGTAACAATATTTTAATATATCTAAAAAATAGGACATCAATTCTAAGACCCCTACAAGGCTCTACAATGGGTTGTAATATTTTAATATCTACAAAAAATAGAGAAAAAGCCCTAACTTCATAAAGAAGTCAAGGCTAATTCTCTAAGACAAGGTTAGGAGGGACAGCCAAATTGCTGTCTAAAAATGAGAAAGATTTTTGTGGAGGTGAATACCGGGGTTGAACCGGCGACTGGACAGTGGAGGTGTCCCGTGTTACCGCTACACTAATTCACCATAATGGTTCCGGGGACAAGATTCGAACTTGTGACCTCTTGCCTATGAAACAAGCGAGCTACCAAACTGCTACCACCCCGGGATATTTAGAAGATATTTCTATCTCCTTATATATTAACACATTTAAGTGTTTTTGTTAAGTGGATTTCAATCTACATATTCCCAATAGTAACCATAAGCTGATTTGCGTTTTCCATTACATACACTTCTGATATGTGTACCAGGCTTTTTAATATCCTTAGCCGCTTCTGAAACGCTATTGAATGTTGTTACTTCGTATGTATTTATATCAGTTCGTTTTACCTTTTTAGGAATATATGGTTCTTTCTTTTCTTTTGGGGGTTTAGGAATTTTATATGTTATTCCAAGTCTACGACAAATTCTACTAAAACTACCCGGAATCAAATTAAAATACTCTGCAATTTCTTTTACTTTTTTATTGTTTAGTGCCATTTCGTAAATTTTATCTTTATTTTTGATAAGATTATTTTCAATATTTCTTGACCTAAAAACTAATTGACATTCTGCACATCTTGTTGAATTTAACCCTATTTCCTTTCCACAATCTACACAAAAATTTTTGTTTTCTGGACTTACATATACATCACCATCTAATACTGCTATTCCAGTTTTATGGAATCGTACATGGTCTGCATTTGTTTTGAATACCATGATGTTTTCTGGTGAATTATTTGCCCTATTTCTATCTTTATGATGTACTGTTTCTCCAGGGAGTAATCTTCTTCCAAGAATTGATTCTGCAACAAGTATATGTTCATAAACACAACCAGAAGTACCTATCACATCATCTCTGTCCGGCATATATACAATAGGATATCCATTAATTTTAGACAAATAACTCACCTCTATTCACTATATATTTATAAATAAATGGTGCGCCATGTGAGACTCGAACTCACGCATTCCCCGCATTAAAAGTGCGGTGCTTTACCAACTAAGCTAATGGCGCATAATGGCTCCGGTGGCAGGATTCGAACCTGCGACTTATTGGTTAACAGCCAATTGCTCTACCGCTGAACTACACCGGAATATATATAAAACAGAGTAAACTTTGTTTTGTTAAAACTATATAGCCGCCAATCTACTCAGATGGGGAAACCTAAACGGTGTTGTGCCTTTTAACTTACCCTGTTTACTCTGTTGTTTTCTTAAACATTAACTTGACTACTATTATATTGTATCACACTTATATCATTTTGTCAAGTGGATTTTCAAACCTGAATCATATATATCATCACTCCTAAACCCAGTATTTATGCGGTTTTTGGTAGTCGTGTTTGGAGTCGAACCAAATTCGGTAGGTTATAAGCCCACTGCACTAACCGCTGTGCTACACGACCATGAATCTGTATTTATTATATCACATTTATTATCTTTTGTCAAGTAAATTTCTTTTGAAATTTACGCATAATTAAACGAAGTGAGATTCAAGTAATTTTTCAATCTACAATCATATACATCATTTCCTTTTATTATTTTAATAATTGGTAGTTCCTACGGGATTTGAACCCGTGACTCCGCCTTGAAGGGGCGGTGACTTAGACCGCTTGTCGAAGGAACCATATTGGTAGCGGTAGACGGCTCTGCCCCGTCACGCCTTACGGCACTACATTCTAAGTGTAGCTTGTCTGCTAATTCCAACATACCGCCATAAATGGTTGGGTAGGCAAGATTCGAACTTGCGTATCTTGGAGTCAAATTCCAATGCCTTACCGCTTGGCTACTACCCAATATAAACTCTGTCTTTCCAGAGTGTCAGAGTGTTTTAGATTACACACAACTGTAACCCGCTATTTATGCGGGATATGGTGCCGGTGACGAGTCCTGCCCTCGCAATCCCAACTGGGCATTGGTTTTTAAGACCAATTTGTATGCTATTCCAACACACCGGCATATATTTTGTCTTTAATAGAACTACATTTTAATTATTAGCTCTCTCTTGACTACTTTTATATTGTATCACATTTATTATCTTTTGTCAAGTAAATTTTCAATTCATTCTACATACTTCCAGTAACAACCTTTGTATGTCTTTCTTTTGCCACTTAATACTCTCCATATAGAATTTTGATAATATATAAAATTCTTGTTTCCAGAGAAATATCTTCCAGCATTCGCAAGGGAATCGAACCTATACACCACTTCGTTGGTATACTTATCAATTCCAATTATTTCTTTTTTACCAGAAGGTTCTCTGTGTAACACATCAAAAGCATGTCGCATATTTCCCTTTGCAGTACACCATTCAAGATTATCAATACAGTTGTTTTCTTTATTGCCATCTTTATGATTTACTTGTGGTAAATTGTCTGGATTAGGAATAAACTGTTTTGCAACCAATGTATGTATACCAAATCCGGTTCTTACATTATCTACATAAAAATTTACAATACAATACCCTCTATGATTTAAAGAATATTTCTTAACAGAGCCATTCTTATTATAAATAACTCCATTTGTATCTATTTGATATTCTTCAAATCCAATTATAGGCTCTTTTTTATATTCAATCATATTTATCATCACTCCATTAGTATTTGTGTGTTCGTGGAGGCGGTGAGGGTATTCGAAACCCCAATCATCAAGGTTTGAGCTTGACCGCTTTGCCAGTTAGCGTACACCGCCATGTCTCTTGACTACTCACTAAGTATATCATACATATTAGCTTTTGTCAAGTAAATTTCATTTAGATTTCTACATCAAACTGGATTCCAATAGAACCAAGGAATACAAGTTCTCGCATGAGTTCAGAAAGCCAGATAACATATTCAGTCAGATATACAGAGTGGTATCCCTTTTCAATAGACATAGCGATGCAAAAATCTTCCTTACAATACCCATCTCCCGGATTGATAATCATATCAATGGAAGACTTTGTCTCATAATCCTTTTCAAAACTCTTATAATAAGTGATTCCATTCTCTGTAATCCAACCATGAGCCTTCAAAGCTGAAATCTGTTCGTTAGTAAGATTTACCATATTAGATTCCTCCTTGTCTTGATGAGTATAGTATATCATGTTTATTTAGATTTGTCAATAGATTTTATTTTAAAAAAAAATACTTGACAATATTAAAATATTATGATATAATAGAAGAGCATAGAAAATATTATAATATATTGTATAATCAACATACATTATAATATATAAAGGAAAAGCACCAGAACTCCTATAATCTGGTAGGTGTGGTAGAGCCGCTGCAATAAATCTACTCGGTGGAACAAGGGGAGTACCTATGCCCTCTCCACTGTCGAGCGGTTTCATCCAACCGCTATATAAATTAGATGGGTTTGTGGGTTTCTGGATTTCAGGGAATGCTGTGCGACAAAAACAATCTGGACAGAATAAGATTGAGTGCAGTACATAGGTCTATGTCATTGGGTGTGACAACTCAAGTGGTATTTAAATATAGTTTTCTCTTGCTTAGGGAAAACTATGCCCAAATGCTCCAATCTAAGTGGTATTTAAATATTATCTATGCGAACCATGGTAGGCATCACCAGCCGTACATGGTGAGTGTAGATAATATTTAAATATAGTATATAAAAAAAGAAAAAGAGGTTTTATCCTCTTCTTCTAAAATCAAGATATAGATTTTTATAAAATTCAAGCATTTTAGCAACAAGATAAATATATACAGATGTAATCATTTTTATACCTCTCTAACACAGTCAACCATAAAGTTCATAACATACATAATAGACTCTGCTACAATATAAAATATTGTTAAAATAAACATCTGCATTACCTCTCTGTTCTTGTTTTATTGTAAATACATTATACCACAATTATCATCATTTGTCAATAGGAATGAGTGTGGGTTTAAGAAGGTTGTATTGGCAAGCAACTTCGGTATTTACAGGCATAATAAGTGCGCAGCCATTTTCACTAACAAGATAAATAGGTTGAAACTTTTCGTTCTTTTT
>ERZ1643246.860-NODE-860-length-36126-cov-43.038646_pt1 | contig 36126 bp, 38 predicted proteins | sample MGYA00579265_ERZ1643246 | MGnify/ENA primary metagenome ERZ1643246 (study PRJEB29033, sample SAMEA4952261) | chicken gut metagenome | biome: Broiler Chicken; feature: Gastrointestinal Tract; material: Caecum | place: Ireland | collected 2018 | study: Broiler...
CGTGAAAGGTGATCGGATTGGCCGTGAGAGCTGGTCAGTTTATTCGAAATATACAGACACCAGTACTGTTTATAAAAACTAATAGATCTCCTGATTCAAACAATGCTTCATCGCCTTCACAACATTGGCACCCTGACTCTTTAGACCTATCCTCCTGATTCAGATACTCTACAAAGTCATAAATAGGGACAGTCTCCAATGATTTTTGATTCCCTGCCATAACATACGCCTCACGCTCTGCAGCATAAATCAGGCTGACAAATTCTGTAATGCTTTCACAATCAGCAATCTTTCTCCTAAGTTCATCATAAATCCTCATGACTTTTTCATATCCTCCCCTGTTTTAGAAGTCAATATTCCATGATTCCTGCTCATTTACCACATAATATTCTAGTTTAATATTTATGCATATATCCTCCTGCAGAATATACGACATTCAGTACTATTATCCCATTAAAAGGTGCTGCCGGTAGCACAATACTAAACTTTAAAAAAAGGAATTCTGGTATATTACACACATATTTCCCTATCTATTTTTCTTATCTATACTCTCAGAAAATTTTATTATAATCACTAGTTAACCATTAAGGAAGCCATTTTATTGTCAGGTGCATAAACAGCCAATAAACTTTTGATTTCTGATTTAAAATCTATTGATACATAGAAATCATCAATCATCTTAGTTTTATCCTTTCTTTGCAACGAATATACTCTTAGATCTTCTGCGTTAACAAGGCAGAAAGGTTCGGGTATGCAGTCCTTTCTAGCTGAAGAAATTTCCAAAGTTTCCGCTACTTTTTCCAGACAACTTGAACACAGCATTGTTTCTAACACTTCTACATCCCATTTGCTACTTTGTACCTCTGTAGTCTGTATCGTAATCTCCGAAATGCCTCGACTTTTCATTATATCAGTATTATAACGGTATAGACCATCCCGACTTGTTCCCATTATACTACTGGATCCAGTCGCATCAATGTCTTCGTCAAAAATATGGGCTGGCCATATATCCCAGGTTGGAAGATATACCAGAAGAAGATCTCCATAATTCCGGTAATATCCCATAAGACTTTTTGAATTTTCACCACATAAAAAGCAATCTCCGTTGTTTTCCAGTCTGGATTTCAGATCCGGCTTATATGTAATCCATTCATTCTGGTATTTCAAATTCACAAATATATATATGAAACAAATCGCTATTATTGTGAAGATCCCCATTGTAAGTAAGCATTTCTTTACCATATGTGTCCTCCCATATCGTAATTATTCCGATGCATCTAATGTAAATATCTTTTTCATTAATATTTACTATAATAAAGGACGATTACTAGAATGAAAGGAATATAAAATAACGATTGGTCAGGACTTCAATCCATAGGATTAGCAACGCTTTACAAAATCAAATGCCATCATTTCTGCGTCGCCTGATGAAGCAGACTTGATGTGGGCATTAGTGAGTGTCGGTTTTTCACTTTCTCATAAATGCGGGAACATTTAATCAGAACCACCGGCTTAGCCGGTGGTTTGCTCACGCCCTATAAGGGCTGATTACCGGCACTGGAGTCTAAAGACTCATCGAATTGGTCCGCCAGCCGCAACGTCATTCACTTACCGAGTCCTTGCGGACTCTTTTTTATCTGTTACTTTTTACTGGCTCACCCGTAAACGGGTCAATATACTCCTTTAGTGTCATTTGATCGTATTCCAAATCTTCTTTTAATTGATTTTGGATATACTCTTGTATCTTTTTCGCATTCTTGCCCACTGTATCCACATAGTACCCTCTACACCAGAAATGTCTGTTTCCAAATTTATACCTTAAATTTGCATGTCTTTCGAATATCATAAGTGTACTTTTCCCTTTTAGATACCCTACGAAACTTGACACACTTATGCTCGGTGGAATTTCCACTAACATATGTACATGATCCGGACACATTTCCGCTTCTACAATTTTTACACCTTTTCTTTTACACAGCATACTAAGAATTTTTGCAATGTCTGCTTTCAATTTTCCATATATCATTTTTCTTCTGAATTTAGGTGCAAAAACCAGATGATACTTACAATTCCACTTTGTATGTGATAGACTGTTAACGTCCATATGGACACCTCCTCTGTACTTTAATGTGGCTGGCAAACCAACATTATTGTATCACTGGAGGTTTTTTTACTGTAAGCTAAAGCAATGCTGACTCACCTGCATAGCAGGTGGTTTATTTGTTTTCAAAGTTCCGTTTTTCGGAACACGAAAAACTCCACAATGAAAACAGGGCCTTGCCCTAACAAAAAAAATGTCTTGTTGTCAAGCAAACAAGACATTTAAATGTTTCATCATATCACTATCAGTCAGAAGCCATTTTAGTAAAGATTTCCCATCGGCCCTTGACATTTTCTCCAGTGTTCGTGCTTCTACCGCAATACTGTAAGTATGCTTCCTGATTATCAAAGTCTGCGAAGAAATTCTGCATCCGCTCTAAATAAGCATCTTCTTTCTCCTCGTCTCCAAAGACCAGATTCATCGCCCCAACTGCCATTGGAACGGAAAGTTTCTTCATTTTATCAATCTTTCCTTCGACCTTTGCATCCATCCGGTCCAGAACCTCAACTACATGGTCAATCAGCTCAATACTCCTATCCACATCTGTATTCAGTTCTTCCACATATTTTTCAATATTTCCCTGATCAAATGCGGTAAATTCATATCCGGAAACCAACATTAAAATCTGGCAGGCTACTTTTCGGATATTATCTGTTTTAATATCCCCAGCTGTAATCCCGGTCTTAGCCCAGAAAGGATGTTGCATAATTTTCTGCAGACTCTCGCTGACACTATAGTCCATAATTCCCACCAGCTTCTGTGCCCTATTTAACGGTTTTCCGCTGTTAAGACGCAGAAACATCTCCCGGACCTCTTCCTCAGTACAATTTGCCATTTCAAACATCTGCAGCTCTGCATTCATTAATTTTTCCTGAACAGCCTCGTCCAACTTAGAAAACTTCTTTCCAGCAATCTCATAAACGGTTCCATCAATCTCCACTGGCTTTAACTTCTTTGATAATGAAAATTTGTCCTGTTTATATCTAAGCAGATTTGTAATCCTCTGCTTGCCTTCAATCACATATTTTTTATCTTCCTTTTTCCAGATATAGATCAGGTTAATCGACCACTCCCTAAGCAAGGAGTCGATTTCCAATGATTGCATATATCTGGACCACTGCCCCTCCTGTCTCTGCAGGGGATGCGAAAAATCGTACCTTCCTTTCTCTGTGTCTCTTAGTATTGTAGATACCACTCTTGTTCTGTAATTTGATTCCATAGAAAACACCACTCCTTATTCTATTTGAACACCATTTTAGCATTATTATAGATTGGTTGTAAATAGAATATAACAACTTGTACTAAAATTTTCAAGAATTCAGATAATGTTTTCGTTATACAAATTCAGACAGATTTTGCATCACTCTATATAGTTGAAAGTACTTCTTGGAATAGACCACCAAAATAATATCCTACACCATATTGATTGCAGATATATTTCGGTCTCTTTGGATCTTTCTCCACCTTTCCTCTTAATCGATGGATATGGGCCATAATATTTGTATCGTCATGTAGATATTCTCGTTTCCAGACCATTTCGTATAGTTCTTTATGAGGCACCACAGCACCTCTTTTTTGAAAAAGATAGACAAAAATATCAAATTCTTTTTTTGTTAATTTAATTTCTATATCATCTATGTATAGTATTCTTTTATACGGATAAATTAATATTTTTCTATTTGAATCAGATACTTCGATTTTTTCCTCTGCTTTTTTATATATATTTTTTTCGCTCAACTCCAAGATATTAGAAATTAACTGAAAGAAATCTAATTTGCTTAATGATCTTTGAATCATTATATCTATGTTTCCTTTCAGTTTTTCTTTTTCTCCAGGATATCTTTCGATTATATCAGCCTCGAACACGCAAATCGGAAGAGAATAAAATTTTCTTATTTCATTCGAATAATACAATAACTCTGATACTGATGCCTGTAGTTCAATAATACACAATTTATATGAATTTATACTTTCAATTGGTATAAAATATTCCTGTCTATGTATTTTCATCCAATCTATCTTTTGACCACTGAGGCTCTCCTTATCCACTGTTTTTTTTTCCGTCAGAATCAAAACGCTCTTATACATATCATCAAACTTTCAAAATATCAGCCACAATTAGTCTTTCTTATCCTTCCATCAATAATACCAAGTCCAATCTAAGATATCCTTTGTTTGTTTTTCTAATTTATATTTATTTCCTTCTCAATTATTGTTAATTGTCCTAAAGTTTCTAAGCATTAACTCTTAAATCAGCAAAGCTCCATACACGAAAAATAGTTTTAACTCTTTGCTTTGACAAACTTTATTTTCACCTCGCCAATAACCAAAGATATCCATACTATAAGCAGTGTATATGAGCATATTACCATGTATGAACTCAAATTTAGACTTCTTAAAACAATAATGGCTATACTAATAATTACTATTTTTTTTTGTATTTTCCTAATAAAATAATTTTTTGCTCTCTGATTATCCTCTTCTAGATGTATACTATGTCTCCACAAGACAGCAAGAACTCCTGCATCTAATATCAGCAAAAAATCTAAATTCAAATCCATATATTTTGCAATAAGAATTCCCCCAAAAAATATTATGCAGGAACTAATTAAGCATTTTGTATATGTTTTCATATGTATTCCACCTAAATACGAACGAATATTAAAAAAAAGAATCCAAAACAAGACTCCTTCAATAAATGCTTGCGCCCATACAGAAAGAACCATGCAAATCACTATACAGGTACTTAATTCTAATGCGACTTGAAACTCATATTTATAGACTTCTAATTCGTCTTTACGAATTACACGTTCTTTAGCTATATAATATGCTAATTTTTCAGCTAATTTATCCATTAAAATTTTCTCATTTTTTTTATGCCTTCTGGTATTTCAGGCTGATGATAAATACATACGCATTTAGTATTGGCTGTAAATTCTCCAACTTTTTTAGCAAGAGTTCCTAATACTTTTGCCCCTCTGTTTTTAATATTCTTTTTGTTCATATTATTTACCTCCTTTTTATTAAGGGTAGTGTCAAAACTACCTTCGTTTTTTATTGTAAAAGTTACGTTTTACCTTGATTTTCGGAGGTTTGCAAATAAAAAGAGCATTGACCTCCCTTTTCTGGTATAATGTCAATCGCCAAACCAACCTTATACAAAAGGAGCCAACGCTCATGGACATTATACTTTATCTTCTCACCATTATTCAATACCTTTATCAGTTGAATTGCTGGTTATTAAATTTTATCTGCAGATACATCCCGCTCAAGCAGTGGGCGTTTGATGACTCCCATTCCCCCAAATACCAGAAGTACAAGATTGATGAACTTCCTTTGATTACGGATTTCCGTCAGGACTGGACCTATAAGGAACTGATTCCTTACTTCGATAAGCGTTACGGCAAGAAGATCCGCCCCATCAAACGTCAGTCCGAATGTGACATCCCGGAAGAATGTTCCTGTCCCCGTTGTCAGGCTCCAAAGCCCTATCTTTACAAGAACAACGGCTCCAAAGGACAGCTTTCCTGCAAAGTCTGTGACGCAAAGTTCTCACAGCAGGATAACCGCTTTTCTGCCATAAAACTTCGCTGTCCCCACTGCGGGAATACTCTTGTCCCGAAGAAAGACCGGAAGTTCTTTGTCTTGCATAAGTGCGTAAACCCGAAATGCCCTTACTATCTCCATAACCTTAAAAAAGTGGAGCCAGAACATCTCAATGAGGCTTACGGAAAAAATAAATACAAGCTCCATTACATCTACCGTGAATTCACTGTAGATTTCTTCCGCATAGATCTAAACTCCATTCCAAAGAATGCTTCCTCGTTGAAATTCAGCCGCCATAACGCCCATATCATGGGGCTCTGCCTGACTTTCCATGTCAATCTCGGCCTCTCCCTGCGCAAAACCTCTGAGGCTCTCAAAGATCTTTACAACATCCGGATCTCCCACCAGCAGGTTGCCAACTACGCCAGGACTGCCGCCCTTGTCATCAAGCCTTTCGTTGACAACTATGACTATAAAAGCGGAACCACCTTCGTTGCCGATGAAACTTACATCAAAGTCCGCGGGATCAAAGGATACCTCTGGTTCATCATGGATGCGGTATCCCGTTCCATCCTTGGCTATCAGGTCTCCGACAACCGCAGTGTCGGTCCCTGCATCCTTGCCATGCGCATGGCTTTCCGTAAGTTGAAACAGCTTCCGGAAAACTTCCGCTTTATCGCCGATGGCTACAGCGCCTATCCGCTTGCGGCCCAGCAGTTCTTCCATCAATTCGGTGAGAAGTTCCGCTTTGATATCACCCAGGTCATCGGACTTACAAACGAGGACGAAGTCTCCAAAGAGTTCCGCCCTTTCAAACAGATGATCGAGCGTCTCAACCGTACGTTTAAAGCCTCCTACCGCATAACCTGCGGCTATGACAACTATGAGGGTGCCAACTACAATGTCGCCCTCTGGGTCGCTTATTATAACTTCCTCAGACCGCATCAGCACAACAGCTATCGTGTTCTCAATAAAGTAGAGCATCTGGAAAATGCTGACAACATGCCCGGCAAGTGGCAGCTGCTCATCTTCCTGGGCCAGCAGACGATCCTGCAGATGCAAAAGTCTCAGGCAGGAAGCGAAGTCTGTTCCTAGATTCAGAGCCGGAGATAACAACTCAGCCATCCCGGAGGGATTTACCCTTGATGGCACGCAAAAACAATGCTACAATGCTGTGATCCAGACGGAGAAACCAGCCTGTTCCTGAGTTCTTCGCCGTCGATAAGGCACTCAGAGCATTGCTTTTGTGTGCTGTCAAGGGTGGCGTAAGCTGCCATCAAACATCATATCTGCAATTTTCAAGGTTCAATCTGAGCCTATTTTTTAGGCTTCCTTTTTTCATAACTTATTTGACACTACCTTATTAAGTTTACATCCTATTTTCAAGGTTTTGTGCTCTTTGTAATATTTAATATGTTAAATGTCATTTTTATTGTCCGGTGCTATCATTGATATTTTCATAACAAACTCTTTTTCGTCTATTTCGATAATAGATGCCCCATAATATTTTTCGGTTATCTTTCTTACCGACTTTAAACCTATGCCGTGATTACTGGCATCAGCTTTGTTCGTAACTATTTCACCATCTTTGTGTCTATTAATCGGCCTATCATATGTATTTTTTAAGAATATAAATAATATAGATTTTTCATATTTCATACTAAGAAATATTTTTCCTTCCGAGGAATTCGCTTCTAACGCATTATCCAAAATATTTCCTAACACGATGCTCAGATCAGCATTTTCAAATGGCAATTCTCTTGGTATATTTAATTCTATAATAAAATCTATTCCTCTTCGTTTTGCTAAAGTATATTTTGAATTTACAAGTGCATCGACTATTATATTATCTGTTTTTGAAATACCATCCTCAGCAAATATCCTCCTATCCAATAACCCCTCTAAATATTCAATACATTCTTGATATTTTTGCTTTTCCAACATTTTTAAAAGAGCTATATAATGCTGTTTGATATCATGTCTACTTTTTCTTATATCTAGTAATAATTCTTCTTTTTCTTGTGTATATTTTTTATATAATTCCAGTTGCTGCGCATAAACCGTATTATATTTTCTTATCTCTAATTCTTCGGCTAACTTAACATATAGATTGTAAATTATAAAATTAATGGCTAATATAATCATTACCACTATTACTGACAGCTCAACATGTGATTTATTCTGTGAATCACTGCTCAACATAAAAAAATTATAAATCACAAACATACTTCCTATCGAAACCATCATAAGTAATGCGCTATAGCCAATAGGTAAGTCTTTAATCATTTTATTATTAAAAAATTTTTTAAGAATAACTATAAGAATTAATGTTATACACTCAGATAAAAATGATCCTAACACTCGAGGGAATCTATAATCTATCCCGCAAAATATAAATATATATGCTGTCAATAACTCCATAAGCATCCATAAAGTAACAATCAATATTGAAAACATTAGCTTTTTCATTTGTACGCCTTTATATGTAAAAATAGTCAAACAGAATATTATTGAAACAGATATAATAATCTTCATAAAGGCTGGAATTATTGTAGTATACGAAGATACTATATTCCAAAGCATATATAAGCCCCAAAATAAGTATTCTACTTTGCTTACATCTTTTTTGGCAAAAAATATACTAAAATACATTTTAATAATAACGATGGCAAGTCCCCAATTAAAAATATTGAATATACCGTTTAGAATACACTTATTCATAATATAGACCCTCCATATCTGATTATTTTAGAGTAGTTTTAACAAACGAACCGGATTTTGAACGCTGTCATCCAAAGAAAAGAGAATAATTCAAAGTGGATGGTCTTGTTACAATAATTTACTTGTAAAAGCAATACTTGTAAAGTTAACCAATGCCACATTTGAATAGATCTAGGCTTAGCTAATGTTACACTAAGTTAGATATAATTAAACAAAAATGATCCAGTGCTATGAAAACTACGAATCTGCTATGCAATAATAATCATGTATGGCAACATATTATTTCTTAATTATATAATGTTTATCAATGAATATATCCTTATTAAAATCATCAAGATTCTAATCACAATTAGAATGCTCAATACATCGACTATCTTTTTACTAATATAAAAATACACAAAAATGTAAAATTATAATATAAGTAGTACAGTATATTATGTCAAATATCAAGCATAATTAACTTCGGTTAATTTAAGCCAAAACAATGTCAAAACTCATATGCACCAATTTAAAGACAATCACATCACTTGCTATTTTTTTGGTGATGGTAACCATAATATAGCTTTACTCATTGATTAGATATGAACCCCTAAGCTGTACTCAAGAATATAATATGGATAATTATTATGTAATACAGCAATATCTGTTATTAAGGCACCAAAGAAAAAGGTGCGGAATCACAATTTCGAATTAAATTCCCAATTGATTTCCTTTATATTTTAAATACTGTTCACTGGCTTCTTTTTTTCTTTTCTCACTTATATTCAATACTGTTCCATCTGTTAATGTAACCGAATTATATGTATATACTTCGATATACCTTGGATTAACTAAAAAGGATTGATGAATTCTTATAAATGGATACAGCATTTCATCTAGCTTTTTTTCTATATAATTCAATTTTAAATAGCACTTTTTATAATCGTCTTTAACCATTATATACGTTACTCTTTTGTCACTTTGAAAATAAAAAATATCATTTAAAGGAATTCTATATGGCACTTTTTTGTATTGATAATAGAAATATCTAGGTTTAGCTGTAAACTCATTTATTGTGTCTATAAAATATCTATTAAATATCTCATCGTTAATAGGTTTAGTGATAAAACGGAATGCCGATACTTCAAACACCTCTTTTGCAAAGCTTTCATGGCTAGTTACGAAAATAATTAATACACTTTTATTAAACATTCTGATCTTTCTCGCAGCAGCAACACCATCCTCGTTTTCCATTTCAATATCCAAATATATAAGATCATAATTATCGTTTTTCGCAATGTATTCTGTCAAAGTACTTCCATCATAAAAAACATCTATTTCTACTCTAACGCTATACTTTTCTTGCAAATTTAGTATGCGTTCTTCAATATCCGAAGCCATTTCTACTTCATCATCACATATTGCTATTTTTACAATTTTCTGTTCAGTCATCATCATCCTCCGTTTTTGCCAACCGCAAAGCATATCTTATTAGTTGTTCAAAATCATATCGTTTATCCTTAGGACACTTTTCTATGATGTCTTCAATAGTAAATGTTCTACTTTTGTATCCTGTAAATAGATAATTAATATCTACTTCCATTTTTTGGCTAACTAGCAATATTTTTTCTAACGATAATCCATATTGACCTCTTTCTACTTTTCCATAATATGCCGTACTTAATTCAAGTAACTCTGCCATCTGTTCTTGTGTATACTGGTTATCTGTTCTTATACGTTTTAATCGTTGTCCCATGTCATAATATAGTATTTCTTTATTTTTCCCTTTCTCTTTAAACATTTTACCTCTCCTAACACAATATCCAGCCTTATGTGTATGATACTTAAATATCGCCAACATTTTAATACATATATACTACCTATATTAAGCTGTATTTATTCCTATTCAAGAGCATAAATATAGACAAAACCTAACAAATACAGCTCTATATGTGATAAAAGAGAATAAGTTATTATCCAATATCTAAATATATAATTATAATTTTACTGAATCATATTGTCATGTAGCACTAAAAACGGGATCAGTTTCTGAATCACTATATACGGTATTGCAGTTAAATATAATGGTACCTAGCCACTTTAGCAGAAGGCCCACTGAATAGTTAAAATTACGATTCTAACGATAATCTAATCAAAAATCATATAACAAGTACTTTTCAACCAATTAATCCATTATCAATTTAAAGCATCTTGCCTCATTACCTTTTTCGTAACAGACTTCATACAGAATAGCAATAACTATTACTACTTCCCCTATTTCACATTCAGATTCCTATTTTGATTTATGCAATATTATATTAGTCTATTAAAAAAATGACTATTTTTCATATAGATTTATGGTCGCACAACATTTTGCTTGATAAAAAATGCTTCCAAAGAAAATACTTTTGTTCTTTTCCGAATATCAATTGCTAAATTATCTGTATCCTTTTTTCTTCAAAGTACAACTAACGTACTCAACCAATTGTGTACGATACCAATAAAAAAGATCCTTTCTAAAAACAAAACTTTAGAAAGGACCTTTTTTATTGGTATCTAAATTTGAAGCTTAACTTTCGGTGCCGAGGTATTGAGATGAATGTAGCTGCTACACTAATATTTATTTTTCCATTCCAATATAGATTGAACAACTCCATTTATATTTGTATACCAAACATAATGGTTTCCTACTATAATGTGCAATTCATGATTTCCAGAATTAAAATCCAGTTGCTCTTGATGAGCGGTTTCCCATGCAGGCATAGCCTGTACATTTTCTGATGATATCAATGTTAATACTGGAAGTACGTTGGGAAACCTAACTTCTTTTATAGATTCTAGATTTTCGTCCATATTAAGGATTTCATTCTGTATTGTCTGGTTACTACTATTGGCATATGCTTCGTAATACTCTTCCACGTCACTTTCCGAATATGTATAACCGATAACATCTGGAAGCTCTGCACCATATTTTTGCGGATCTGAAGCAATAGCAGCTTCAAATTCCTCAATACCATCAAAAGTGTTCCGAAGCTGATCAAATTCTTCTGCTACCTGAAGCATATATTCCTGCTCCATTGCCAATGCTTCTGATAATTCCTCATCATAAACAGTATTATCTATTGCAATAAAAGCATTTACCTTTTCAGGATAAGCATAAAGAAAATTCAGGCCATAAACACCGGAGATAGAATGTACTAATAATGTACACGTATCTATTCCCAATACTTCGAGAGCATCATACACTTCCCTATTTATATTTTCCACTGTTCGTACTGTTTCTGTCGTATCACTGAGGCCGTATCCAAACGGCTCTATAATAACCACATTATATTCAGTATCCAGTTCTTCTGCTAAGGGTTTAAAATAAATGTGAGGGGACGGAACCGCCAATGCCGGCAGCATTACAAGCGTCTCTTTGCTCTGATCAGCAAACACAACACCATTTTGGTCTAAATCACCATATAAAACAATATGCATCTCTTTGTTGTCCACCGTAACAAATTTACTAGCACTACTGGATTCATTCGTGTCAGCCTGTACCGATAAAGTTAAATTCGAGTTTCTTAGTATCAAGGCCGTTATAGCCATGCATACTATTCTTTTCAAAACACTGGATTTCATTACTTTATCCTCCTCTTCTAATGATAGTCAGACAGACGTATTTTCCTACTTCATATAACGTCTTCCTCAAACTCAATCAATAAATACGTGTATAAAACTGCGAGAAACCTTCCTACTGCTGGTCTCTCTGTTACCCATGCTCCGAGTATTTTCGCAAATAGTGCAGAATCTCTTTCCCAGCTTCGTGAAATAGTTATTCTGATACTGTGTTCCACAGCTCTCCAATCAGTATTATATTTTTCTGCAATAACAGGATATAACTCTTTTGTCACATACTGGAGTCGCTCAGGATTTTCAAAAACAAGCTGCATGGCAAGAACTATATAATCATATCCTCTATAGTTTGGAGTAATTCCTAGATAAATAAGTGTCTTTTTCAGTTCTGGCTCAAAAGCGGAATAGTTGTACACTCATTAAATCCTCCCATCTGAATATTAAAAAGTAAGACTTCCACCTGTAACTGTCACTGATCCAGATGATTTATTTGTAATATAAAATTTATAATACCCAGTAGTTCCTATCGTAAAAGTTGCCGTATGAGTTTTCCCTGTTCCACTATAAGTTTTTAATTTCGAACCGGAGCTGCGCACATATCCCAATTCAATACTTCCAGATGACTTCAAGTTAACCGTAAACTTAACTTTTGCTCCTGACGGAACATAAAAGGCCTGCCCATCATCATCAATAAAATTCACTGTTTTTCCACTTGCAATGGTTGTTGAAGGTATTCCCATTCTGGAAGATATGTTTATACTGATTTCGTTTGTCTCTTCGTCTGCTGCATAAATCATACTCTGATTTCCAAGATTTAGAATAATAAGGCCTGCTAAAAATAATGATATTACTTTTTTCATATATTCACTCTCTTTCGAATTTGATTTTTATTATGATGCGGTCACTGGAGATGTTTTTCAAATATGGATAATAGATTTCTCCCTCCTCTCCGGTTATCGTTACTGCTGTCTTATGTTTACTGTTCATTTCTACGCAGTATGGCCTACTATTGTGAATATACCCCACCTCGACAGTACCGGGATCACCAAGCAGATTATTTTGTTCAATGATCATGTTTATCTGTGTGTTCTCATCAGTCTCAATACCTTTCCCGTCATTGTGCAAAATCAACATAGTGCCATTATCTATATACAACTGTTCCTGATCGAAATTCGTATCAATCTCAAGTACATATTTTGCGATTGGACTTCCATGGTCATCATATAAAAATTGATCTTCTATAAAATTTGATTCTATACTTGCCGTATTGTTTTTTCCTGGCTCTTTCTCAAACAGTCCAACTTCTGTTTCAAATGTAACCTGATCAGTAATTTTCCCACCTGGGCCTAAAAGAATCCCTGCACCGACACATCCGCATAGAATGCACGCTATCGCTATAATTGCAATGAACCGTTTCCGCCCGCTTCTCTTTTTTATTTCTAATTGCTCAAATACTAAATCACATATTTTGTCCGGATCACACTGCTCTCCAAGGTTTTCTTGGGTGAGTATTTCTGCAGAGCAATCCAACATATCACTAATCTTTATCTTCATAAGCAATATTTCCCTCATTACTTAATAATCCCCGAAGCGTTTCCCGACCTCTCCGCAGCCGAGTCTTAACAGTCTGTGGATTCATTTGCATTATAGAAGCAATCTCGTCGATCTTTTTATACTGGTAATAGTATAATAAAAAAATTTTTTGATCGTCTGGTTTGAGCTGGTTTAATAAATCTCTAATATACTGCTGCTGCTCTTTTTGAAGCATTTTGGTTTCAATCCCGTCATCTATTATGAGGAGATCATCGTATAATTCCAGATTTATATTCTTTTGCATTTTCAGAAAATCTTTTGCCTTATTACGTGCAATCATTCCAATATAAGCTTTTAGACTACTGTAGTGTTTATAATCAATGCGCTCCGCTGTTGTCCATAAAGCAATAAATGTATCAGCGACAAGCTCCTCTATATCCTCATCTGTAGCCTTATCATTCAAAATTTCTCTAATGATTGTAGTAACGTAGGCAGTATATCTTTCCATCGCTTCTGTTAATGCTTTTTCACTTTTGTATTTTAATCTCATTAAAAGTATTTTTTCATTCATTCGTAAAAATTCCAGTTTTTTCCATTTTTATTCAATACGAAAAAGCTGGAATTCTGGTTTCAAAAAAAGAGCGCCAGCCTGATCACTGAACGCTCTTTTTTGATTACATATCAAGTTATTTGTCTTTAGTAGATACCAACTTCACACCCAAACTTATAGATATACTGAGCTGTCGTTGTAATTGCATTCTGTACACATGCTTCGCCAGCCTGTGCAAAAGTATCTTCATCTTCTGCCAGATCAATCATCGCTTTTGCTTCTTTTGCAGCATCGTACATAAGATCCCCAACGTTAGTATCAACTCCAGTCTGGTAGACAGAATCACTCAATGTATTTCCTGAAATTGTATACTCTTTTCGATGCTCATCAATGTAAGACTCAAACTGTGTATGTTTACTAAGTACAGCAACTTTATTAGACGCATGATGTGGCTGATTTAAGTCAGAAACATAATGGACACCACGCCCAAGATAGCTCATAGCACTCTCAATATCCCCATCATTATAAGCATCTACAGCCTGATTGTAATATGATTCTGCACGTGTTCTGGCAGTAGGACTTGACTGGCCCATCCAGTTTTCTCCGGTATCCGGATCATAAAAGTGGCCGGCAAATGTCATATAATCAGTCTCATTACCCCATATATCCGGCCAATCAGCACCTTCCATCAAAAGCGCCGAATTTATCGGATCGTTAAATTCTGTGGCGCCTTGATCATTATTTAAAATAACCAAGGCGGAAGCAGCGATATACTGATGAGTATGATCTATCCCGCCGCTTTCAAACCTTGCATTCGGATTTTCCTCGTGGGAAATCGGTGCGCCTGGCCCATATATATCATCCGAACCATTAGCAATGTCAATAACCTGTTGTGGAAGTTCAGTATAGTTTTCAATTGTCTGTGCATGAACATATATATTACTTGCAAATATACAATTAATCACTAATAATGCGGTAATAATTTTTTTATTATACATATCCTATTTCTCCATTCTATAAAGTATCGTAGGTTAAGCTATTCATTGTTTTCTATACATTAAAAAAATAAAACAACCAATTAAGCAATTCGAGCTTATCATAATATGCTTACATTTTTACAACAGTTTCTTTTCTTTCTATGCATGGGATAACTTTATACATTTCTATTTGTCATTCGTACCACACGATCACATATATTCAAGATTCTAGGTCTATGAGTTATAATAATTGCTGTTTTCCCATTTAGTTTTTCTTGTATTTTAATACACAGTTGCTCTTCAGATTTCTCATCAATAGCTGATGTAGGTTCATCTAAAAGATACAATTCTTTCTTTTCCAAAAAAGCTCTAATTAAGGCTATTTTTTGAAATTCTCCCCCTGATAAATTCCTATGGTTTTCATCTATATATGTATCCAATTTTTGTTCAAACCTGTCTATACTAAGTCCAAATTCATGCATCATTTGTTGGATTTCAAAATCGGAGCATAAATTAGAGGGATCCAAAATTTCTCTCAATGTTCCGCTAATTAAAACACCATTTTGTCCTATATAGCCAATTTGTTTTCGAATAAAATCATTATCATAATCTCTTATACTAATATCATTAAGCAGGATTTTTCCATGATCTGGCACCAATAAATTAAGTATTAGTTTTAAAATAGTTGATTTACCAATTCCATTTTCACCTACTATTCCTAAAATTTCACCTTTCTTAATATCAAAATTAAAAGATTTCAGGACTTTTTTACCGTCATATGAAAAACTAATATCTTCTAATTTTAAGGATTCAAATCCCTTCTTAGCCGGAACATATTCCCCTGACTCTATCACATATGGTGTTTCAAGCAAATTTATAATTTTCTTGACCTTTGGTAATGAATTCTTTATTTCAATATAAGCATTGCTTATCGAAACAATCGGTCCATATAGTCTTTGCACATACACAGTTAAAGCAAATAATACTCCCACTGTTATACTACCATTGATTACTTGATATGCTCCGAAAGATATAACTATTAGCAATCCTAATATATTAAAAAGGTTTCCCGCCGATTGTGCTCCAGCTACTACTTTTGTTTGCTGTATTGTAGATGAAACAACATCCTCATTCAATTTAGAATACTTCTCACAAATAATTTTCTCATATCCTGCTGCTTGTAAATCATTAGCATTTTGCAAGGTTTCACTAGTATATGAGGCCAATCCCCCTATATCTTTTCTTAATTTATCCATAGACTTTTCCATTGCAGGTCCAAATGCTCTTTGAAACTTTGCGAATCCAAAAGCAAGCATAAATACTAATATTCCACACTTCCATTCTATTGAAAAAATAAATAATGAAATTCCTATAATCACAAATATATTGACTATACAATTACTAAGTGTGGATGTTAGCAAATTTTCTAATATAGCAATATCATCTTCTAATATAATAAGCGTATCCCCAATGCTATTTTGAGTCCAGAATTTTATATTGCTTCTAATTAATGTTTTATATGCTTTTTGCTTAATGTTAACAACCAATTCTTGTCCTAGTCTATAAAATGATATTTGTTGAAAATACTGAAAAACAACAGAAAGAATACCTATAAATAACATTAGTAATGATAAAATAATAGTCCTTTTCAAATCACTATTTGCTATTCCTCTGTCAATTATCAGACTTACAAATGTTGGAAAGATAAGATTTGTTACAGTATATAATATCAATAATAAAAAGCATTTAATCTCCTTTCCTAAAAATTCATGTATTGGTATATCAAATAATGTTCTAAAAAGTTTTATCATCTTATCCCCTTATAAATCCTGTTAATTTTTTACTTAATTTCTCTGAATTCTGAAAGTCCAAAAGAAATATTTCTTCAAATTTGACAATACACTGAAACTCTTTTTCGAATTTCATTAAGCACTCACAAATTCTTCTCTCATTAAAGTCAGATAAAATATATGGCATAATTTCTTTATCCACAAAACTTGTTACATCTGGATCGATATAGGATGAGTTTAATCTCGGCGAAATCCTAGATAGTTCACTCAAAGCGGTCTCATAATTATTGGAGTTTATCATATTCCAATGCGATGCAATTATACCTGTCATACAAGCTGCCGCTTTACTTGTTCCACCAAAAAAGTGATATCTTTCCTTTTTCCCTTTAGTCAAAACAGGCACTTTATTTGCAATCGCCTGTGCATTTTTATTAGCATCATAAAGAAAGTCTGTATTGGATTCGAAAATCCCCCCATCAACGCCTAATACCATACTAAAATCACAAGGATACGATTTTATTTTTTTATTATTATCATGAGCCGCTATAATAATTTTCCCAGATTCGCATAGATTACAGCACACTTCTTTTAACTCTTCACTTAATTGAGCCGAAGAGGTAGATAAACTAAGATGTATAATATCAATATTCTTTTCGATAAGTCCTTTAAGTTTTTGAATAAGCATTTCCGAAGATGTATATAACTCATCATTTAAAATTTTACAAATATAAAATTCCGTTTCAGATGATAATGCTTTGATAATTGAGTAACACATTGTACCATGACCACTATTATCTTCTGCATTTTCATAATATATAATATCTGAGTTATTCTTTAATCTTTTATCTATACCACTATCTAATATTGCTATTCTACACTTTTTCATAGCTGGTCTCCTATAATCAATTCCCTCTGCGGAATATATATAGAAAATTCTGATCCGACATTTTTTTCAGATTCTACAGTAATATATCCCCCCTGCCTTAAAATTATTTCTCTAGACAAGCTCAGTCCAATTCCCACACCTTCAAACTTTGAGTCATTCTGTTCCCTATAAAATCTTTTAAAAATATTATTAATATTTTCCTTTTCAATTCCTATGCCATTGTCCCGAATGCACAGACAAACATAAAATCCCACTATTTTATAAAAGATATCTATAGAGCCATTTATTGGAGTATATTTTATCGAATTGTCCAAAATATTAAAGATTGCCTCAGCAGTCCACTTTATATCACAGTAAATTTCAATTTCCATCTTATCGTGAACATTAATCCGTATATTTTTACGTTTCGCATATGGAACCGCATTTTCTAATGCTTGCGTAAAACATGTGCTTAGCAAACATTTATCTATATTCAAATTAATTATGCCTGATTCCAGTTCTGAAATTTTTAGCATAGATTGTATCAAAAAATCTAATTTATTTACTTGCGATTGGATAACAGACACTATTTCATTATAATCACCATGACTTCGTAAATTATTTACAAAAATATCTTGATACATTTTTATATTTGTCATTGGTGTCTTAACTTGATGTGCGATATCCGAAACTGCTTCTTCTATCACTTTTCTCTCGCTTAATATCTGTTCCTGCTTCTGTTTTTGTAGTATACACATTTTCCCAAGTTTATGTAGTATTTTAGAAAATAGGTCATCTCTATATACTATATAACGTTCGTCAAGTGTATTATCCTCGGTTGCCTGATCTAAAATATCTTCTATTTGCTGTACAAATTGTAAAATTTTTTTTCTGAGTGTTGCAATCAAAAGACACATTAATATGCCATACTGAACACACATGATAATCCTAGGAATCGAGAATACTATACATATAAGGCTCATAAGCAAAAAAAGACAAATAAAAATAATATATATTTTTTCGACAGTAATTTTTTTGTATCCATTTTCATTCCTCAATCCACATATACCCCATTCCATATATAGTTTTAATTATTGGATTATCGTCTTCTTCAATTTTCCCTCTTAGCCTACTGATATAAACAGATAAAGCGTGCTCGTCAATGTAATCTCCGTTTTGTTGATACAAAACTTCTATGAATTGATCTTTTGTAACTACCTTGTTTTTTTCTTGGATAAATACTTCTAAAATCCGATATTCTGTAGGTGTTAAATTAATTAAATTCCCTTTTTTATAAACTTCCCTTTTGGCTAAATCGACTTTAATATATTTAATTTCATAAATATTATCCTGCATTTTTTGATATCTTTTCAAAATAGCGATAATTTTCTTTTTTAGTATTTTAACGTTAAATGGTTTTGTGATATAATCGTCCGCTCCCAAATCAAATCCTTTTATGATATCCTTTTCTAAATCCCTGGCAGTCAAAAATATAATAGGTATATCACAGTTTAATTTTCTTATTTTCTCGCATAATGTAAATCCATTTCCGTCAGGCAAATTTACATCTAAAATAATCAAATCATAAGACTTTTCTTTTATAATTTTTTCTGCCTGATTAACGCTATAAACACTATCCATATTCGTTTGGTCATCTTTTAAGCAATATTGTATCCCATGATTAAGCACTACATCATCTTCAACAATTAAAATGTTATGCATATATTACTCCATTTCCCATACCATTTTTTCCAATGCTTCCTTTTTGGCTCTACAGCGTTCTTGAAAGTCATCGGTATCTATATATATATCAGCAAAATGAAGACATGTCCAACAAAAGAGATTTATATCACAGTTTTTGCAATACTCTATTTTATCCGGATATAATTTTTCAAATTCTTGAAATGCTGGTAAAGTTTTTATTCTTACATTGTCTGTAAGCATATTCACTTCGGATTCTGAAAAAATATTTCCAAGTTTATATTTCTCCTTAGTCAATAAAACGCATGGATATATGTCCCCTTTATAGTCTACACAGATTTCTTTTTTACATGCTCCACATGTACATGATTTTAAAGTATCCTGCATATTACTTGGATTCAACTCACTCAATTTTTCTTTTGATACTTGATTAAAAATATCCTTTGAACTTTCCCCACGTCCTATTGGGGAAAAAACTCGTGGAATTGGCTTTGTTCCTAATTTACGATTCATTTCATAAAAATCAGGTAGCATATGATAATTACTGTTACCAAAAACCATAGATAAGGAGATTGCTGTAAATGAACATGAATGCAGTAATTCTATTGCCTGCATTACTTTTGAGAACACCCCTTTTCCTCTAATTTTCGAACATGTTTGTTCGTTTATTCCATCTACACTTATGTCGATACTTGTTATCCTTTTGCTCAGTAAATCTACATTTTTCTCAGTAATTAGAGTACCATTGGTCATAACTGTAATCTCTCCCCTATAATGATCTGATAGGTAGTTTAATATTTCAAAAAAGTCTTCTCGAAATAGAGGCTCTCCTCCTGATAAGACAATCTGTTTAGGGTTCAATCTAATTATCTGTTTCAAAGCTATAATTACTTTTTCCGTATCTAGAAAGTCATCAGAATTACATTGCGCTGCATCCATAGAACAATGGATACAATGCAGATTACATCTATGTGTCAATAAGAAATATACTTGTTCTAATTGCTGTTTATTTTTTTCTTTCCCCTTCCAAACCTTTAATTCTTCAAGTTTTTCGATCAAGCGTTCTATATAAATGCGGTCTTCATTAGTTTCAAAGCTCTCAATTAACTGTTTTGCATTCTGATTGTTTATAACTGCTTCATTCAGCATTTCAAAACTTTCTTTTGATATTTTAATCCAATTTCCGGTATCGGTATTTGTCAAAACAACTCTATTATTCCGTTCCAATTTCTTCATATTTGTTGCCCAAGCTAATTCATTCATATTATCTTCCTCCAAATTTGCAATAAGCTTTATATAACGCATTAGTTTCAGCGCATAAGAACGAAGGCGGTGTTCCAAAGCTCCCCGTTAAAATTTTATTAACTAATTTACATCTAGCGCCGACACACCAATGTTCTAATCCACACCCTTCACAATCCGAATCCGCCTTCTCTGATTTTTCTAGAATTAACATAGCTTTTTGCTCCTGCGGCGTTAAAACATGTCCAATTTGATAATTCTCACGAGCTACCATACAAGTGCATGGATAAAGTTTCCCCTGACAATCTATATTAATCTCACCAATTCCAGCATTGCATTTACCCTTAGCAACATGAAAATCTGGATTTAACAAACTGATATTAATATCCGTCCTTTTTCCGTAAAGTTGGTACAACTTATCGATCTCATTTTCTAATACTTCAGCATGTTTTTCTGTCCAATTTTTATCTGAATAATCCGGAACAGGCACTATATCATGGAATCCTAATTCCACAATATTTTTTACACTTTCACATAGGCTCTCCACAGTATCAGGGGTATAAGTCATCCTGGCTCTTAAATCTTTTCGTTTTAATAGCAATGGCTGAATATTTTTAACAACTGCATTATATGTTCCCTTGTTTTGAATAGTAACTCTATTATAATCATGAACTATTCTGCCTCCATCAATGCTAATTGATAAATTATAAAGGAAATTTTTAGACAAATATTCTATTTTCTCTTCATCCATAAGTATCGCATTTGTAGTGATTCCGAAAAGTATTTTTTTATTTGGAAATCTGCTTTTTAAGGCTTCTGTTATAAGATAAATAATTTCGTAATTTAGCAGCGGTTCTCCTCCATGATAATTTACTACAATATACCCAGATACTCCTTCAATTTTTGAACAGATATAATCCAGTACCTGTATTGCGGTTTCCTTACTCATTTGTATTCCGTTCTTATGTGCGCCTTCATAACAATATTTACATTTCAGATTACAGGCCGTTGTAACCCATATATTAAAAAGCATAGAATTCCCCCCCTATTCATTTATTCGTAGTCTTTCTATTATCGCTACTGAAAAACTTTTTCGTATTGTTTTTTGCGGAACAAAATAACAGATTAAAAATAATAAAATAAATACTATGATCAATAGCATTACTGGGTATGAAAATTCAGCATATGTTACAACACTAGAAAAAATCTGAAATATTATATAAAGCAGCACATTCCCAATTGTTATAACGAAAATCAAAGTTGCGAAAAAATATATAAGGCTTTCATATATTACCATCTGAGTTATTTGCTTCTTTTTTATCCCTATGCTCTCCATAATTGTAAAATCTCTTCTTCTTTCGGTAATTCCTGAATATATTACATTTACAAAATTAATAATTCCTATCATTGCTAATACAACTGCAATACTGCCACCCATACCATATAGTGTTATCTTAACTTGCTTTAACCCATCCATTTTCTCAAGTGCCGAAACTGTTACAATTTCACTGGAATCTTTACTTTGTGTAACTACTTCATTTACTGATAGATTTGCTTCCTTTTCAAAGCCCTCTTGAATATTAATCATTACATTTGTAATTACCGGCTCTTTTACAACATTTTGCAAGTATTTCTGTGAAACAATCAAATAGGGGGCGACCGTTCTCATGGAGCCATAGTTATTATATAATTCGGAAATACATCCTCCAATAGTAATTGTTTGCTTTTCAACTCCACTTATCATTGCTCTTCCTGTAGAGGAATCATAATTTCCCATCTGGTATGTTATAGTATCCCCTAAATTAAATAACTCTGAATCGTTACAGGGTATCAGACATATTTCTCCCTTATCGAATGCTTGCCAATCTATATTCGGATAGTTTTCTTTTAAAGTCTCTGTATTCTCAACACCGATTAATTGACTATAAAATAGTTCTGGATTTTTTGAAAAATAGTTATCACTCAAATCACTATCTGAAGTAAGTGATTCAACATATTTTCCTAGGATTTCCGAATTATACTCAGGTACAATCAATTGTTGCATAATTGTATAAACCGAGGTAATTCCTTCTATTTTCTCAATTTTTTCAATAGTCATATCATCAAATATTTGCTTTATCGAACCTTCATAACCAAGAGAAGCCGTTTTATTTTTCAGTTCAATATCCGACTCCATATTACTTGTAACAAAATTACTAACATTCATACTCGAAACAAGCATTCCAATAGTTAAACAAGAAGTAATTCCTAATGTCATAGATAATACAACTAAGAAAAATCTTTTTTTATATTTAAATACATTTGTAATAGCAATCTGAAAAAAGGTAAGTTTATTCTTTTTACGAACTCTTCTTTCTTTTCTTCCTTTTACTACTTCATAGCGTAAAGCTTCCATTGGTGAGATCTTACCGGCAATTGCAGATGGTCGCATAATTGCGGTAAAAACAGTTATTCCTGTAAATATAATAGTACCTAAAACAATTTTTATATTACAATTTATGATGCTATTATCGCTTTCTAACATACTATTCAGAAACATAGGTACCATCAAGCTAGAAAAAAGATATCCAATCCCTCCGCCAATAGCAATTCCAATTACCGACATCTTAATGCCCTGCCAAATAAGCAATCCTTGAATTTGTTTTTTTGTGATTCCGATCACCTTTAACTGACCAAAGTAATGAATATTGTTGATAACACTAATATTAAAAATATTATATATCAAAAGATAACCGCTAATTATAATGCATATAATAATAAACAGGACAAGTATACTAATCTCTATATTCACATTTGATTGAAAATCCGGATTTATGCTAAATGTTTGTTCCTGACTAAGATTAAGTGAACTTCGTAACTCTTCTATTTGAATATCAGTGGCCTTACTTTCCAGGCTTATATCAGCCATCGTTGTCATATTCACCAAACTTTCACTATTATCTTCTATAAAGGCGTCTGAAACCAATATATATGCCACACTTCCATCTTTGGTCGAGTTATCATATTCGTCAAAATATCCCGTTAATATAAAGTCATTAGAAACTTTTTGATTTGATAAAGAGTAGGAAAAAGAATATTTATCTCCCAGTTTAGGATTTGAAATTCCCATCTTTTCCAGAACCCATTTTGGAATCATAATCTCATTTTCTCGTTCAGGGTATGTTCCTACTACATTCTCTAAAACAGGTTTTCTATGTTCTTCCCATTCTGTCGAATCAAAATATCTCAATGCAAAATATAATCCTGTTTCCTGCCCTTTATATTCAACACTACCAGCCTGAATAACATCGCTTTGTAATCCTACACATGTTACGATATTACTCTTATTTAACACTTCTATTTGATTGTTATTAGGTGCATCTAAAGTTGCATTCCCTGTAGTACCTAATAGTTGTTGCTGTTGCAATTGATACGTATCAATATAACTTGATCCTATAGAAAACACTGTAAGTATCATAAAAGCTGTAAGAGCAATCGCAATAATACATACTATATTTCTTGACTTATTGCTTTTATAATTCTTTTCAGCCATTTGTAGTACAAAATTTATATTTGAATTTTGAAACATCTCAGCACCTCACAATTCTTCCGTCTTCAATTCTTATAATTCTATCTGCTAATTGTGCTAATGAATCGTTATGAGTAATTACTACTACTGTCTGGCCATATTTCTTGCAAGTTCCTCTTAATAAATTCATAACTTCTAAAGAAGATTTAGAGTCTAAGTTTCCGGTAGGTTCGTCAGCAAGAATAATCGCAGGTTTTGTAATCAATGCTCTTGCTATTGCGATTCGTTGTTGCTGCCCCCCTGACATTTCGTTCGGAAGACTATCCATTTTATTTTCAATTTTTAGTATATGAAGAATATCTTTCAAATATTGTTCATTAACCTTCTCTCCATCAGCCTGAATTGGTAAAATAATATTCTCATATGCAGTCAAATCTGATATTAGATTATAGCTTTGAAATACAAAACCAATATTTCTTCTCCTAAATAAAACTCTCTCATCTTCTGACATTTGATCTATATTTTTACCACTTACAATAATCTTCCCTTTTGAAGGCCTATCCAATGCTCCCATCATATTGAGTAATGTCGTTTTTCCACTTCCAGAAAAGCCAACTATAGCTACAAATTCTCCTTTATTAACAGAAAGGTTTACATCATTCAACGCAAGTACTTTATTATTTTTATCCCCATATTCTTTATAAACATGTTCTATTCTCAGAATTTCCATATTATCATTGCCTTTCCACAAATCTAAAATATGGAGGAGATATATTTATCTTCCTCCATAGATAAAACAAAGCCATATGTTAATATAATAACTATATTTTAGTCATCAAGACTCAATACGTTAATGCATTTTAAAAATTCTACCACCAAGTTGTGACGGAAGATGTAGGTGTTCCTGTGACATAAGCACACCCCTGTTTATAGCTTGTATTCCCCACCCACATATGTGCAGGACAATCATTCATGCAACCCTGTCCCTTAACATCCAGTTTTTCTACTTTATCAGTGATTTTTTTATTTTCCATGTTATCTACCTCCATGTAAATTAACTATTAGCTTTGCTTGAATTTATGTTAGCAAAAAAAGGTTTCAATCTTGCCACTATCCCCGAAATAATTGTTACAATTTAGTGATAATTGTATCAAAACTTACTTAAGCAGTAAATATATATTATCCAAAAATTCTTAATTAATCATTATATTTTAGAAAATACAAATATACTAAAATCTACGTCTTATATTCTTTATACAACCTAAGTGCCTCGCTTTGCCTTCATTAATTTTAAGCATAAATCATTAATAGCGCAACAGGGCTAAAAATTCAACCAAAAAAACGAATTTCGTAAAGAAAAGTTTATGTATGATAAAGAACAAGATATATATTTGTCCATCAGGTAATAAGTTATCCTTCTTTGAAAATACATATAAGAATGGAATAAAATATAGACGCTATATATATATATTCGGATTGTAATTCTTGTAAGTATAAAAATTCATGTACATCTTCTGTACAAAGGCGAACTATACAGAGATGAAAACATGAAGATATTTTAGAAATTGTTCGACAGGATATTTTGGATAATAATGGTATATACAAGCAGCGCAGATCTATTGTAGAGCATCCATTTGGTACAATCGAAAAAGCACTGGGGTACAATTTCTTTTTACGCCGTCAAATTGATAGTGTTGATGCAGAAGCGTCTTCTATTTTTATCGCTTATACCTTTAAGTGTTTATTAAGTATGTTTTCAGCACTGGAATTAATAAAGAAATTCAGATAAAAAGGATTAAGTGTTTCAATCAAAACCTGCAAAAAAAAGCAATAATGACAAAATCACCGTACGTTAGATTGCTATACGAAAATCATTAGACAGTCTGACGTATGGTTTTCGTATACGGTGCTTTCAATAGTTGACATTCAGTGACTGATAGGCTGCAGCTAAGTCATAAAATCCCCAGTATATCTGTCTTTCTTTGCTTAATGCCCATTTGACCGCCTTGTTTACGGCATTGAGCCAGTATCCCTTACAGCCATAGGCTATCGTTGCCGCATAATGACTATCTCCCCCTAGACCGGTCAGTTTTCTCGTCCTTGTTCTCGGCAGTTTCCACTGTTTTCAGATACACATCCGTATCCGCAGTACAGCCATCCATTGGCCAGACTTTTACTGACAAGCTGATAACAGCTTGCAGAACACACGACTTTCATCCTTAAGAAACGTGCGTCGCCAGGCGCACATCAAAAAAGAGCGGCAGCAAACTGAAAAAGTACACTGCCGCTCCAGCTTATCCGATTTCCTGTAGGTTATGATCCCGCAGGGTTTCTTTACTTAAATATTAGTTTCTCTAGGGTCCTTTGCGCTTGCCGCGGCGAATCAGGATAATTCCGACCACTGCCAGGATCCCGATGTTCATCGGAACGATCAGCATGGTATTGTCTCCGGTCTTTACTTTTTTCGGAGCATCCGGCGCTTTCCCCTTTGTAAGCTCCTGTACCACTTCAATCACTTTTGTTTCTGTATCCTGACAACGGAAGGTGATCTCATAGGACTCCTCATCTAGAACATCCTATCTTGACAATTCTCATAAAAGATCATTCTTTTCACCTGGAACGTATACCTCATAATAAGTACTAATATTGGAAACCTAGATTGGTAATTACTATATTACCATCTTAGCTCTCCTATGTTTGATAACACTTTTTAAAGTTTGTCACCCACTCATCCTATACATATATAGTTTTTCTGTTTCGCCTGTTTTTCAAAATCATTTCTTAGTTCTTGTAAAAAATGTAAATTTGAAAGATCTGTAAATTGTGACTGTAAAATAAAACTCAAATACTCTTTTGCTGTAAATGACGCTAGTACAAAATATTTACTTTCTTTCCTTTGACAGGTAATATCCAAAATTTCATTTTCTTTTGTTATCAAAAAACAATGTTCTACACATATCGTAGAGTCGTACGCAATCACAATACTGTACCCAAAACATATGCTTACATTCCACCCGTCAAACATATGAGCCTTGTTAAACAATTTCCATACATTCATATAACACTGATTCCTTTTTAAAATATCTCCATATTTTTCAAATATCTCTACGCTCTTAGAGTAATCAATTGGAAATATCTTTGTCATTCCATATTTCTGCATATTCCCCTCGTATCTTCTAGAAACTAAATAAGCATTAATATATTCTTTCAAGAAACAGTCGCTGACCAGTCCTGACCTTTTTCATTCTCTGAATTTCTAGCCTCAGTCTGTTTCATCTGTTTTTTCGTATTTTCCATCAGTATCATGTACTGCATATCATATAGAAATAGTAGAATTTCCTTTTTCACAATCCACCCTGCCATAAACATGCCATAAAAACAAAGTAAGAAGAATATTACTAATATGAGCAAACTTCCTCCTGTATGAAAAGCTGTTTCAACAAAATTTTCAGCAGAAAAATTTGTAATAATCCATGCTTTCATTTGTGATTCATTTTCTATCTCAGCAATAAAATCATACAATTTTAAATAATAATTTGTAAAAAAGGTAATAAATAGAATTACAAACGTAACTGTAACACCTATAAACCATGTTGCAAATGTTTTAATCCTCTTAATGTAATCCTCTATTTCTTTTATTAATAGCTTAATCATTTCAATATCCATATATTCCATAACTGTAGTGATCGCTTTTTCCCTTTCACGCCGATATCTTTTCTTACACCATAAATGTCCCAAGTAAGAACCAATGGCCAGCAGAAAGTATACTATTAAAGCAGTATCACTTTTCTTATTTCCACCAATAAGTACGATTGCCATCACACCAGAAATTATTGCTAGAACTATGTACAAAATACTTTCAGCCTTTATGCCAATCCCCACAATTTTATAATTTTTTAAAATAATTTCTCTTATCTTTTTATAATATTCACTCACAAATTATCCCTCCAAATTCAACATATTATTTTGGTAATGTCTAGAAAACAATATTTATCATCAGGATAATCATAGTCTTTCTATATGTCAAGCAAATCCCACTCTTAGCTTGACTCCAATTCTGTTTGTCGCCTCTACCATACAAATCCACTACAGAAAGTTTGATGTCTTTTTCTATCCTAGAACTTTTCATATGTTTATGACAACCAAAGCTATTCTGTTGACTTGTTCTGAACGATCTTAAAATTTATATTGTATTTTAAGCTTCAACCGTACAATTACATTATTATTTTAGCAGCATGTGCCAGAAAACAAAAAGATGTATAAAGAAAAGACTTAGTCCTTTCTTCATACATCTTTAAAAATATACTTCTTGTCGGAACAATGTCTGGTCCCCCTACAAGAATAGGAGCAAACTTTCCGCAACAAGTCCTCTCTGTTCCCTCTTTTAATCTGAACAATTATCGCTTTTTCATGACGCCATATACTGAGAATAGCTTTCCTCCAGAGCATCTTCTCTAGCTTTAATCGCTTCTGCTTTTGCTGATCCAGCTTTCGCATTCTCATTATATTGCTCCATAACGCTTGCTTCTTTCGTAGGTTTAAAAAATTCTTCGATCCAATCCGCCACTTTCTCTGCCCCAGCAGAATCTGCAATGCTCTTACGGATAATCGGCATTAAAGAAAGCATATGCGTCTTTTTAAAAATTTTCCTGCATACTCTGGCACTCTCCTTCGTTTCCTTCTTCTTGATCAGCTCATACTCCTCCAGCAACTGGTCGTAACACTGCAGGATTTCCTGAGTCTGCTCATCAGTTATAATAGAATCTCTCATCGTAGGTCGTACAATCCGAGTCTCAAATGATTTTGTATCACCATAGAAGAGAATCCATGTTTTTATTGCAATGTCCTCATTCACGTAGCCTGCCATTGATTTTTCATTAAGTGCTGCCTGGAAAATCCTATGAGATGCAATCTCACGGATCATCTTTTTCGAGGTTGCTGTCGCTCTGGTCAACTCGATTGCACTTAATGGCCTGCCGTTATTGAGCCTACGGAACAGCTCTTCTACATCGTCCTGGTCCATATTTTCATAATAATTCACTGTAAAACTAAACAGCTTAATATTATCCTGAAAATCCTCTGGCAGTTCCGAAAAACGCTTTCCATTCAAATCCAATTCACTACCATCTTCCATTGTAAATGTTGGTATGCCGATCAGAGGGAACTCATCATTCAGGTATTTGATTACAGTCATGACCCTCTGCTTTCCATCCACAAAATCGTACACTTTATCTTTAGGATCTGTAAAAATACAGTTGCAGTATAAAGGCGGAACACACAAGCCTCGCATCATCGTATCAATCAACATACTCATTCGATTGTCCTTTGCCGTGTTTTTCCAAACAAATGATCTCTGCACTGCGTTATCAAAAGAAATCGTTCCCCTTTCCAACATACTTTTAAAATCGCGCGATGTCCTGGGAAAGTTCTTCTTTTCATATATTTTCATCAGCTTCCCTCCTTAATTCAATGATAAAAAAATTATAGTATATGCATATACGAATTACAATATAATTTCGTATATTTTCTGCAGCATTATCAGTTTTACGGTTATTCGATTCAGGCCTCCTTTCTAATAAAAAGGCACTGACTATCGCAAACAATAGTCAATGCCATCCTTCATACGATTGTATTTTAAAATTTATACTTCCAACAATAGTCAAATTGGAACAAAAAATCAAATTAACTTTTTGATCAAAGCCATAAAACTGATACTATCATTTTATAAATATACTATAATTCTGTCAAGAAGTATCTGCCAGCAGAACGGAGCATATTATCATCTTTTACCATTCAATATTGCATGGGTGAAAAACGTCAAATTAAATCTTACAGTTTAGCTGCAGCTTCGGCCTCCCAAAGTATGATTCCGTCTTTTTTCATATTTCTATAGAAAGGCATTATCGCTTCCCATTTACAGAATATATTATATTCAATGTCAATGACAGAGAATACTTTATCATATTTAAGGTTCATATCTACGATAAATTCTGAAAGTCTCTCTTCCTCATCTTTGTCCATACTTTTTGTGAGTAAAAGAGCAACATCAACATCCGACTCTTTGGTATCTGTCCCTCTGGCAACAGATCCATAAAGCACAATCCTTATGACCTTTTCCTCAATAACATTGAGGATTCCTGCCACCAGCTCGCCTGTTATCTTTTCATCTAATCCCTTCATCACACTTGTACCTTTGCACTAACGCATATATTACACTCTATAAACGTATCAGCAGCTTTCAATTTTAAATTTTCTCAAGTATTGACACGATGAAATGAAAGCGCCGCCATTTGCTTGAGAACCTTTTTCAATAACAAAATTGCCTTTTCTACAAAAATTAATTTGTCTGATTCCATACCTAAATCCACATACTCCTACAACTGTGGATCACTGACTTTAGAGATCGGTCTTCACCAACTTTCAGCTTTTCAAGTATATCACCAAATGGAATTGTTGACTTTCCACCGTTTTCTTCCAGTCTTCTATTTGCTTCAACGGTTAGCTTATAATCCTCTTCTGCTTCTACAAGCCTTGTATATTCCTCCGGCGACAGAGCAACTGCAATTGGCTGACCATTTTTAAGAGCAACAAGTCCCCTGTCTGTACAAAGCCGATCAAAGATCTGTATTGCATTTCCTTCATCAAACTGAAAAATAGACACCTCATTGTATGGCATGTATTCTTTCCCCAACCTGAACACCTCACTCTTCTTTCTTAAATTATAGGCAAAAAACTTTACTGGTGCAATACTGATAAGACTACCCCGTCAACTCAAACCTAGTTGTCGATATAAAGGGGTCTTGCATTTCTCCAATTGATTTCTTTAGACCTGTATCCATAACTCATTATGCTATATCGATGAGCAAAAAATATATCGGGTCATATTCATTAACATACCGGAGAAAGCTCCTACTGAATCGAATCATCTGACAATTATATTCCACATAGCTATCTAATCGCCCCATATGCCAGTAAAATCCTTCACAAATCACTGCCATATCATCATATTCCTGTTCAAACTTATCGATAAAACGTAATCAGGGAGTCGCCTTCCTACAATTACAACGTGAAAGACGACTCCTCGAAATAAAACATATTCCTGTTGGATTTAGATATCCTGTTATATTCTTTTTAACGGCTCTGGTATCAAAGTATGATCTGAATCTGATATTTTTCCAGCCAATAATTGACCTGAAGCATATAAGCCAGCATCTGAGGTCCTGCCATGAGCTGCCCATACCACGGGCGCCCATAATCGGACGGGGTATCCAAGAACCGCTTCAGCTTCTCTCTGTCAACCAGACCGCGGATCGGCGCAGCAGGATCGTTCATAACCTCAAGCAGCATTTCTCCAAGCCGTTTCTCGTATTCCGGATGATAGGTCTTCGGATAAGGGCTTTTCCTGCGGAAGAGTACTTCGTCCGGAAGTTTTCCTTTTCCGGCATTCCGCAGCAGCCCTTTGACGAGTCCATCCGGGCACTTCATCTCCCAGGGCACATTCCACACATACTCTATAATACGATGATCAGCCAGAGGAACTCTGGCCTCCAGTCCCGAGTACATGCTCGTGCGATCCATCCGGTCAAGAAGGGTCGCCATGAACCACTTTAGATTCAGATAGGCGATTTCTCTCCTTCTCCGCTCTTCCACTGTATCCTCTCTACATGTCGGAGTCTCCCGCACTGTTTTTTCATACGCTGCTGATGCATATTCTTTCATTGGCAGTTCCTGGATCAACTCTTCCTTAAGCAGCGCCTGGCGTGCCGTCATATCATTCGACCAGGGAAAAGCTGCTGTCTCGAATGCTTCTTTCTTGTGAAACCACGGATAGCCGCCGAATATCTCATCTGCACATTCCCCTGTCAGTGTGACCTTATTATATCCCACCACCTTCGAACAAAAGTACAGCATGGATGATTCTACATCCGCCATGCATGGAAGATCTCTCGCATCCACCGCCCGGAAAAGATTATCGATCAAATCCGTATTATTACATTCCAGATAACGGTGATTTGTTCCACAGTATTCCACCATTTTTTCTACCCACGGTCTGTCCTGGCTGGGCTGGAATGAGTTTGCCTTAAAATACTTTTGATTTTCTGCAAAATCGAAAGAGAATGTATTGAGGATCTTCCCCTGCTTCTTTAACTCTAAAGCACAGATTGCTGTAACAAGGCTGCTGTCCACCCCACCAGACAGGAAGGTACTGATCGGGATATCTGAGAGCATCTGCTTCTTCACAGAATCCTCGACAAGCCATGCTGTCTTCTCCACTGTTTTCTCAAAGGAGTCCTCATGTGGATGGCTCTCCAGCTTCCAATAACAAATATCCTTTACCGAGCTCTCCCGGCAGATAAGATAGTGTCCGGGGAGCACCTCTGATATTCCCCGGAAAACTCCTTTTCCATATGTCTTTGCAGGTCCAAGAGCAAAGATTTCGCATAATCCTTCCCTGTCGATAGCCGGACGAATCCCCGGAAAAGCGAAGATTCCTTTTAATTCGGAGGCAAATACCAGCGTATCTTCCTGCCGGGTATAGAACAGCGGTTTCACGCCGACCCGATCCCGGAACAGATACAGTGTTTCTTCCAGATCATCCCACAATGCAATGGCAAAAATTCCGTTTAACTTCCTCACATACTCTTCACCATACAGAAGATATCCCTGAAGGATCACCTCTGTATCGCTGTCAGATTCGAACACCGCGCCTTCACGCTCCAGCTCTTTTCGTAGCTGCGGCATATTGTAAATCTCCCCGTTAAAAGAGACAGTACAGGTTCTTCCTGCCACGCTTCTCGTCATCGGCTGCCTGCCCCTGTTCAAATCAATGATAGAAAGTCTCACGTGTGCAAGTCCACAGTGATCGTTAAGGCAGACCCCTTCTTCATCCGGTCCACGGCGCTTCTGGGCGCAGTTCATACCTTCCAGAACCTTCTCCCATCGCTCGCCTTCCTGCGTATAGCTGTGTCTGCTGCTGTAAAATCCCGCAATTCCGCACATATCTTTTTCTCCTTTTTTCAAAAAATTCTCCGATTTTCTACGCCAGCTGTTTCATCCCGAATACCTCTTCCTGATAATACTGCCACGCTGGCCTCTTCTGCCTGCTCCTTCAAGTGCTTTGCAGTTCACTGGATTACCGGCTGATACTGTCGCTCCTCCAGCGCTGCCTCTGCAGCCGGAATCAGCATCTCTGTTTTTGCAATCATAGAATTCGGCTTTTTCTCCGGGGCATCCTGCCCGAAGGGGACAAAAAAGATATGCTTTACGTTAAGCAGAATCCCGATATTTTTCATGTTCATCCCGAGAGCATCGTTTGTAGATATGGAGATCAGCAGCGGTTTTTCATTCCGCAAATGTGCCTTCGCCGCCATAAGAACCGGAGAATCCGTGATACCGTTAGCCAGCTTTGCCGCAGTATTGCCGGTACACGGAAGGATAATCAACAGATCCAAAAGACTCTTTGGCCCGATTGGCTCTGCCTGACTGATCGTAAGCAACGGGCGGGACCCGGTAATTTCTTCTGCTTCCTTCATGAAATCTTCCGGGCTGCCAAATCGGCTGTCTATTGTCTGGGAGGCATTAGAAAAGATCGTCACAAGTTCCGCCCCCTCTTCTTTCAGTTTTCTGAGCTGTGCAAATGCCTTCTCATAAGTGCAGAACGATCCTGTAAGCGCTACGCCAATCTTTTTTCCTTTCAGCTTCATAAATACCAACTACTCCTTCTATCTGGGACAGATTCAGCGCAGTCCAATATGGCTCTCGATAAAATCAGCAAGAATCTCAGCGGAAGAAGCGGGCGCATATCTGCCGGGAAGGCCGGGAAGCAGGACAGCATTCACAGACAAAGCCTCTGCAGCTCTGTAATCCACACCGCCTGGGGCCGATGCAATATCAAGGATCCGTGTGTTCTTCCCTACATGTCGGAGCCTCTCTTCTGACAGGATCCTCTCTGGCACTGTATTAAATATAAAATCAACATTTCCTACCGCTTCTGTCACCTCAGCTTCGGACACAATACCATCTGCCAGTACAAATGCATCAGCAGCTCTTGTCTTGTCTTTTTCAGAAACAAGCACCCTGCAAAGGAGAGACTTCAAAAGTCGTGTCAGTACGCTTCCACACCTGCCGTAACCAAGAACCAGGCATCTGCTCTTCGTCAGGTTGACAGGACTTCTTGTGATCGCTTCAGCAACCACCCCCTCTGCAGTAGCAACGGCGTTTCTTGCAGCTACAAGCTCATCTTTCATCATGTCATATGCTCCGATTCCCTTTCCCTGCGCATATCTTCTTGCCTCACCTGGGATATTCCCTGCAAAAAAGTCTGTATTCTCTGGCAACTTATCAAATAGCGTTTCTATATTCATATCCGGAACCTCATACGTCCCCGTAATCTTCCCTGACCGAATAAAAGGCACAGGTCCTACAGCAGCATCCACCTCTTTCAAAGCTTCTTTCAATGATGTCGCCTCCCGTATTCTTTCATCATGCACTCTTTCACAGAGTCCATATACAGCGACCTCATAACCCTTCTTCGCAAGGATACGTGCCAGATACACCTGTCTCTTGTCACCACCGATCACAGCGATCTTATAAGAATCTGCTCTCAATCTGTCTTTTTCCTTTTTTCTTCATTGTATGCATAAAAAAATCTCAGGTGAATCCAAGTACAATTTTCATTATCCTTTCAGATCTTCAGGGCTTTTCTCAGTAACTTATTGACATTACCGGGAGCAAAGTCTATACTTTATTTGTATTTTTATAACTCAGCACTATAGCAGGGTTAAGAAACTTTTATTCTGACACCATACGTCGAGATTTAAATTCTAAAAAATACATTGCCAATAATACAGGAAGACACTGATTATTTGAAAGAGTAATCGGTGTCTTTTTGTATCTCCGACTCTTTAAAAGAAGACAGCAACCAATGACAAAAGAATACAGAGAACACAATGATAAACATTACTGTAATCTGATCACACGCAAAGAAAGGAGAAAAAACAAAACATGGGACAGTTTAGTTGGAAGTATGCAGATACAAATAATAGAATTGCTTTAAAACTATTGGGTAGCGCTTATGTTCCCTGCCCGGACGGGACCACAATATATGAAAGTTGTTATCAATGTTATGGGATGTTCGGCGGGCACGATATCTATGATCTGGTAGCAGACTGGAACAGGTCGTATCTCTCTGTTGGTATACTGGAGAAGCCCAAAAGAGACGATTATCCGTCTTCTTCGCAAGGAGAAAGATATTATTCAAATAACCTAAAGTGGTATGAGTTCAAATGCAGGAGGCTGCAGGGTTTTATCAACGGAAAACCAGACTCTTATATGGCTGCGACTTATGGGGATGACTGGAAACGCCAGATTGGAATTGATTTAGTCCATGAAAAAAGGAGCAATAAGTCACTAAGATTCCCCATTAAAATTTGCAGAAATAGGCCGGATTCTTATGACAAGAACCGGCCCTCAACTATAGACCCTCATCATGGGAGATAGAAATACAGAATAATTTAAGGAGTAATAAGAATATGAGAAATTTACAAGATACCCATCATCTTCTATTAAACTATATAGGTTCAGATTATTTTGTACATCCAGTTTATAAAGACCAATACGGAAACCTCTGGAAGGATATTGATTTAGGAAATTCTAAAAAGCCAAATTTGTATTCCGTTGCAAATAATTGTTTCGAAGGAGAACCAATGTCTCCTGATGGTCATACTTTTAAAATTATGTCAGAATAATAGAGATTTTTTACATATCCTATAAATTCAGAAAAATAAATTTCCCTCTTCCGACATTCAAAACTCAGTGCCGGGAGAGGCTGTCTATATAAAAAAGCCTCGGAATAAATCCTTGGCTTTTTTATGGTTCAATGTTGGGGTGTATTTGCCTTTTAATCATAAGGTAAAAGGCATTTTTTGTCAATCTGTGGTTCTCTTGAGTTTCCGCAGAATTATCCCCACCTGATAAATCTGTCGCATCCGATTCT
>ERZ1643246.861-NODE-861-length-36108-cov-31.780074_pt1 | contig 36108 bp, 30 predicted proteins | sample MGYA00579265_ERZ1643246 | MGnify/ENA primary metagenome ERZ1643246 (study PRJEB29033, sample SAMEA4952261) | chicken gut metagenome | biome: Broiler Chicken; feature: Gastrointestinal Tract; material: Caecum | place: Ireland | collected 2018 | study: Broiler...
CTTCTTTTGCTAAACTCGGATTTATTCTTACTAGCCTTTCTGCCACATCTTTGTGTACCGATGTTACTTTTCGTAACGGTAGAACTATTTTTAGAAGTATTAATATCTTCAAAATTAGTTATCACAGTTGGTTTTGTACCAATTTCATTTAATAATTTTAATCTTACTTCTACATTTCCTTCGCTATCTACTTCAATGACATCTATTATTGTTTTAAGCATTGCATTTGTAATTGTTTCATTGTTTAAAATGTCATCTACTGTTTTTATTGTTTTTGTTAGTTCTTTTTCTAATACATCTTTCTCTTTTATTTCAGAAGTAATTAACTTTAATTCTCTTTCTAATCTTGATATATCTTCATTTAATGGATTTGTATATTGTTTTAGTTCCTGCATATTGATTACTTCGTTTTGGAACATTTCCATATATTTTTGTTTTTTAACTGTTACTTTTTCTATTTCTTTAAGTAGGCTTTCTTCACTTCTTTCATTATTTTCCCTTAATGCAGTTATCTTTTCAAATTCTTTTTCAACTGCTTTCATAAAGTTCTTTTTATTAGAAATTATACTTTTAAGATATTCTTTAATGGCATTTAAAAGTTCTTCTTCATCAATTACAGTTGTGTTAGGGCAATGATTTACACCCATTGAGTTTCTTCCACTACATACCCATCTTATATATTCTGGTCCGTCATCTGTATATTTTCTTTTTATTCTTCTAAAGGAATAGCCACAATGTTTGCAATATATTAGCGTACTAAATACATACTCTGTTTTTTCTCTTTTATTTTTTAGTTTAAATTCATTTGACCTCTGTTCTAAAATTTCTTGTGTTCTATTAAATAATTCATCCGATATAATTCTCATTTCTGGTTTGTCAGCAACAATCCAATCTTCTTCTGGTAAATCTTTTCTTGCTCCTGTTATAAAGTCAGTAATTTCTGATTTCTTATTTGTTACTCTACCTGTATATATTGGATTTTTTAGCATTCTTACAATAGAAGTTTGTACCCATTTTGACTTTGTTTTCTTTGTTCTTATTCCTCTATCATTTAATTCCCAAGCAATTTTCGTTGTTCCCATTCCTTTATATACATAGCTTTCAAATATTTCTTTTACAATTTTTGCTTCTTCTTCATTTATTTTTAAAGTATATTTTTCTCCTGGTATTTTGTCATAACCAAATACCAAATTAGGTACTCGACCTTTTTTAGCTGTAATGTCTTTTCCGAATTTAACCCTTTTAGATATATTGGCACTTTCTTGCTGTGCCATTGCACCTAAAATAGTTAGTATAAATTCTGATCCACCTTCCATAACTTCACCATTATTTAAGAAATCCACTTGTATTCCATAAGATTTTAGTTCTCTTATACTTTGCAATAAATCTACTGTATTCCTTGCAAAACGGCTTACATCTTTAACAACTACTCTTTCAAATTTCTTTGCCTTTGCATCTTTCATCATCTGTTGGAATTGTTTTCTGTGTTTTATTTGCTTTCCAGAAATTCCTTCATCTGCATATAGCTTGTACAATTCATAACCGTTCTTTTTAGTAAAGTCATTAAAGAACTCTATTTGCTTTTCAAGAGAGTCTATTTGTGCTTCTTTTTCAGTTGAAACTCTACAATATGCTGCAATTTTCATAACATCACTACTTCCTTTTTGTTTTCAGTATCTTTATTTTCGTTCTGTTACATTTTAGCATATTAGTTATAGAAAAGCAATAAAAAACTACTCTCTTTTTTGAGAATAGTTTTAAATTGTATTTGATTAGTTGTTTTCTGCTAAATATTTTTCAAAATCTTCTATTGTTAATTCTTCATCACTTTCATATTTTTCCTTTGTATAATCTCCTGTTCCATTGCTTATAATTTGTAGGAATTCTATCAATTCTACAGGTGTTAAATTTTCCTTTAATATTTTAAAACCTTTATCTCTGACTCTTTCTAATTCTCTTAATGTTTCTCCCATTTAAATCACCTCCATAACAAATTCTATTGGGTTCATAACTTTCATTTTTAATCCTGCTCTTTTAGTTGCATTAATTAGCAATTTATCTGTTGTAATAAAATAATCTATATTAAAACTTTCAGCATATGCAATATGTAATGAATCCATATCTTTTATATTATATTTTCTTATTTCATAAGCTCTTTTTATGATTTTATCTGATGCTTTTATATTTGTTAATTTTAATTTATTATATACTTCTAAAACCTTTTTTCTCTTAATTTCATCTTTGATTTTATTTATTTCAAAAATCAAAACATCACTTGTATAAATTTTAAATTCATTATTGCAATACTTGTTAATTATTACTTTTATTGCTTGTGATTCCAAATTATTTTTTTCTTGTGTTAAATCATCAAATGGTCTACTATAACAACAATTATCTAAATATAATTTTAGCATAAAATCAACCTCTCTTTCTATTATACAATATTTTGCTAAGTTTATCTATATTTTAAAACAAATTTATGAAAAATTGTGTGATACCCACTCGTATCCTTGTCCATCTTTATAAGCATCTGTATGCGATTGACTATTTTTATCTTTATATTTCATATCTATAAATTGAAATAATTCATCTATATCTTGTTCTTCTCCATACTCATCTTCTATATGTATTCTCTCTTTATTTTTATTATAAAATTCTTTTAGCTCTTTGACATTACCATAGAATTTTGTTGCCTCAAATAATGGTTTCCAGCCCATACTTATTTTACATATATGTAATTCAGGATATTCTATTTCTGCTAAATGCATATAGTTATACCAATCTTTATAGTCTGGCAATTCTTCTATTTCAAATAAATCATTTGTTTCTTCTGACATTTCATTACATAGTTCATTATATGATTTTATATAATCATTTAAAAATTTGTCCAACCTAGAAGAATAATCTTCATGTAACTTTTTGACTCTGCCTAATTCAAACTTCTTGGGTGTAAAATAATAATTTGTTCCCATAATACACCTCCAATTATGATAAATTATTCACTTTCCATTATTTCAGCAGTAATATTATTGTTGTGCGAACATTTGTATTGTATTATGTTTTTATTTACCAATCAATATTTTTTCAAAATTTATTTAATTTTTATTTTATCATTCTAATTCTTCATCTATTGCTTTGCGAGAATTTTGATAAGAATTTAAATTATAATCAAATTTTATCTTTTCATCATTCTCTGTCAAGTTATATGCTAAAACTCCAGCCATAGCTTGTACAATTTGCTCTTCAGTATTAGGATTAATAAATGTAATATTCAAACTCTTTTTCAAAATTCTCACCTTCTTCCACTTCAATACTATTATTAAAAGTTTAAAAATATTACTTAAAGTTTAAAAGCTACAAGCGGTATGTAAAATACTCATATGAGATTTGCCCTCATTACTCTTTTTAGAGAATCGCCCCTTCACATCACGTTAGCCAGACGAAAGTTTCATTATCTGTACTTGTAACTTGTTATTCAATTGTCAATGTGCTAAAATAGAAAATAATTATTTACATGTGCTATTTTCTATCTACTATTTTCATTCTAATCGCTTGAAAATAGTTTGTAAATAGATTTTACTAAGTCTATAGATAAAGTAAAAATTGAAATAGCTATATTCTATTTTTCAAAATGGAGGAAACATTGATATGATAACTAATTTCACACTTAACAATAATAAAATTATAATAAAAAATAGTTGGAGAATATTTTGGAAATACTAGGGATTTTGAATACAATATCGGAGATAAATTATACGAATTTGCAATAATGGAGTATTCTGACTTTGACAAACTGAAAAAATTATATACAGAGATTATAGAAATTGTATGTACTGCTAAAGAAGCAGATAATATGGAAACTAAAGTAGATTACCTTTTAATTTTATTTCGTAAAGTAACTGAATGTTTAGAATTTTCTCCCTATACACATTTTTATACACAAGTATTGATAGATATAATTGTAAAAACCTATAATACAAAAGTACTTAGAAGTGATTTATTATTTAAATCTCAAATTGGCGTTTTTATTGAAAATCCTAAATATTCTCCAAATGAATTTTATGAAAACTGGGAAGAAAATGAATATACTATACATATTCTAATGCACGAATTTACTAAAGAAATAGATAAAGTATCAAAGAAAAAGCACAATGAATATATGAATTTTTTTGAAACAATAAGAAATTTATTAATACAAAATTTTATGGAGAAAAAAGCTGATTTAAAAGAACGATTAGAACGAATTAATAAATATTCTAATAACTCTATTGTAAGAAATTTGAGTACAGAAGAAAGACTATATTTGTATGAAGCCAAGAGAGTTTTCGATATACACTATGTTAATACTAAACCTGCACATGCAATCTTTTTAGATACTAAATTTAAAATAAAGTATATATGTGATGAAGAACTATCTCTACAAGAAAAAAGATTAGATGTGGAAGATGTAGTTAAATTAATAAAAGAAAAACATATAATAGCCCAAGAAGTTTATGAATTGGAAAATACAGAAGAACAAATTAGATTTGAGTTATTTAAAGTCATTCAAAATAATTTTGTTATCAATAAATGTGAAAATTGTGGTAGATTATTTATACCTGTAACAAGCAGTAATAACCCAAATCAAAAAGGTAGAAATGACCAAAAATATTGCAATAACTTATATTTAGATACTGGAAAAACTTGTAAGGAAATTGGAGCATTAAATAAGCAAAAAGAAAAAATTCAAAATAGTTTAATTTTAAAGGAATACAACAGAGAATATAAAAGAATGCATGGATTACACTATAATCATACAAAGGAATTTAAAGAAGAACAATTTAAAGAATGGTCAAAAAAAGCTCGTAAATTAAGAGATACCTATACAGATGAACAAATTGAAGGATTTAAACTTGAGTTAAAAAAATTAAGTGATATGTATTGGAATTAGCACTTCAAATATAGTAAGTTTATTTATAGAACTATTTAGCTATAATGCTTTTATATTTGAAAAAACTTGAAAATTATGTAAAATCATTGTATAATATGCTCATATAAGTAATATCTTCTGTATTGCTTATTTCCTGTATTCACTAAATAGTGGGAGGAATTCCTCTACTTTTAGTTTCAACATATAAAAAATATTTACATCATAGGAGGTAGAAGAAATGAGTTTTTTTGAAAAAAAGTATAAGGTTACAGATTGGGATGGTGATACACATTCACTAACTGCAAAGCAGCTCTATGAGCGGGTGCTAGATGACAGCAAATCCGATTATAATTGGATTGCTTCAGCTACAGAACTCGTTAGAGTATGCAATAATCCGTGCTTTCCAGAAATGTATGCAGTAGGAATCAAAATGATTATCTTAAATTGCTTTGCAAATCTGGAATTACAGAAAGAATATCCTTCAAGACGTGAATCAACAGACAACGAAGCAGTTTACTCTTGCTATAACTCTTTGCCTAGTACAGATGAAACAGCGAAGAAAGTCAAAGAAAAGTATTTGACAGCAGTGATAACTGGAATTACTAAATATACTCAATGCGAAGTTCGCTTTCCAATTCATATTGGAACAACCTATAGGCAAAAGGTAGAAGAATGGAAAAAAGCAAAATTTGATGAGTATGTTTCTGCTATTCAAATTCTTAATTTTGATCAGTTGAGGGATGATTTATATGCTGATTTTGACAAAATGGTTAAAACAGCAGAAGAAGAAGGGGCCTTTGAAAAAGATGACGAAGAATATCGTGAAGAAATGCGGAAATTTTGGGCTTCAATTGATTTAAAAGACCTTTAAATAACTTTTTACCATTCAAGACTCAAAAGGGGCAGTTGGAAATTTTCAACTGCTCCTTTACAACTCATATTCGTATTCTTTTTCTCTTTCTTCATATTTAATTTGCTTTTCTGCATCTAAACAAGTTCTAGTTTCCTTTTCAAACTCTATAATTAGATTATCTTCTGCACCCATATCAAATTTTTTACAAATCCAATGTATGAATTTATCAATAGTTTCTCTAAATTTATCTACTAGCTTGTGCAAGTATCTATTTTCTTTTTCTAAACTTTTAAATTTATTTTTATATTTCCATTCTATGTCAAATTCTTTTTCCTTATATTCTGCCTTTATATTTTCTACTTGATTATGCAATTCTTCATTATTAACAAGTATTTTATCTCTTTCTTTTTGATATTTTTCCGCTTCTTCAACAATTTTAGTTTGTCTTGCTAATTCTTTATGCAAGTTAATATTATCTTGATATAAATTTTGAATTACATTATCTTTTGGTTTTATAATTTCTTCTAAAATCTTCTCATCTCTTTTCTTTGATAATCTATTTATATTAATATCTGTAATGTCTGGAACATCTGGTAACTCTAATTTCATATTTTTTAATACTTCCTTTGTTTCTTTAAAATTTGTTATCTTTTTGTACTCTTCAACAGAATAATGTTGTCTATTAGTTTCTTCTTTTGGCAAGCCTCTTTGCAAGTCAAATCCATTTTCTACCATATACTTGTAAAAAGCATCTTGCAATTGTCTATAACTATCTTTTGCTTTCCAAAATTCGCTGCAAGCCAGTTTATCAATAGAATTTCCTTTTTTATCAGTTGTATGAACTACTGGCAAAAAAATTAAGTGCATATGAGGTGTTTGTTCATCTCTATGCACTTTAGCAGATATTATATATTGTTCTCCTAAATGTTTATATTCCGCTACAAATTTATATGCAGTTTCAAAAAATCTTTTTGTTTCTTCTTCACCTATTTTTTCAAAAAAATCATGATCTGATGTTATTATATATTCACAAGCTATATTACTTACTTTTTTAATTTGTCCTTTTAAATTATATTTTTCTTTTATTCTGTCAAATTCTTTTTCATAACTATATTGTGGCGATTTTATTGAATAATTCAAATATGATTTTTCTTTATCTATATTATCATTTGAATAATTTTTATTTCTTCTTTCATTGTGTCTAAATATTCCTTTCAAATTTTCTCTTTTGTATTTTGTATTTCTAATTATTGCATAACTCATTTTTCCTCCTTACTCGTGCTAAAAACACATCTATATTATTGCTCATTTTATAACCTGTGTTGTAACACAACTACAATACTTTTTTAACGCTATTCGCTAAAAGTATTTGTTGTGGCAGGGAAATTACATTTCCCCACACCCCATTTCCATAAAAAATACTTATTCGTATTTTTTATGTTTTAGTTGAAATTTGCTTTTTGCAATTCCAACTAAAAAAATCAGCTACATAAGTAGTTCATCTACTTTAGTTGCTGATTTTATTTATACAAATGCATCTGCATTTGCATATAATTTAGTAAAGTCAAAGCTAGTATAATCTCTCTCATTAAAGTTAGCTTTATTATTTTTCTTATCGTGTAATTCATTATTATAATTATTTTTATTTTTTATATTATTTATTATATCTTTGTCATTTTCACCTATAGGGTGTAGTGCTTTTTGACTACCTAAATAGTTATTAGTGTCTATATCCTCTTGAAGTTTCTGACTATACCTATTGATATTTTCGACTATAGGTATAATTTGTCTTTGTTCTATTTCTTTGCTATCTGTTTTGTATTTTAATTTAACACTTACATATCCTTTATCTTTTAGTGAACTTATAATTTTAGATACTCTTTCGTGTGTTACATTGACAATATTAGCAATATATTTATTACTTGCAAAACAACTTTTAGTTTCTTTACTTAAATATAATATAATTGATAGTATTATTTTTTCTTTATCTGATAAATTCTCATTTAATAATATTTCTGCTGGTATCCATAGTCCTTTTAGTTTTTTCATTGCATACCCTCCTTTCGTTTAGTTTTTATTCGCATCACGTTCGATATTGTAGCTTTTAAAATTGTTTTTAATATAATTTTAAGTAAAAACTTGCTAACAAAAGTCAATAGTTTTTTATAAATTTTTTTAACTTTTTTATTAGATATTTTTTGCATCATTAAAGAGACCTATTTCTAGGTCTTTTTAATATTATGTAAATAATATTTACCAAATATTTAACTCTTTGTATTTTTTTAACAATTCCATAATACATTCGTAAAAATTTATTTAATCCTGCTATCTTAGCAACCTTTTTTAATTTTCCTTCACTTTCCTTTTTTAAAATATATGATTTTAATTCATTGTCGTCTTTACAACTACTCTTAATGGATTTCATGACCTCATATCCAGTTTTTCTTAGATATTTATTTCCACGTTTCGATATATGCCTATTTTTTGCTTCAAATTTACCAGATTGATATGGAGGACTATCTAGTCCTGCATAAGCTATTATGCTTCCAGCATTTTTGAATCTTCTTACATCTCCAATTTCCGCAATTACTCTTGATGTTAACTTTTCACCACAACCAGATATATTGCTAATCACATCATATTCTGGTAATTCTCTTGCAAGTTTGTCCATTTCTGCTATAATATTTTTAGATGCTTTTATTGTTGAAATTAGAGTATCTGCACAATTAATTGCTGAAAGTTGTGCATATGAATTATTAGGGCGTGGAGAAACTGTTTTTTGTGCCAGAGTATAAATTTTATTGGCTAAGCTTATACCTGCACCTTTATGCCCTAATTTTTTTGCTATTTTATCTACTTCTTTTATGAACTGACTTTCCTTTGTATCTTTTACTATATCAGGGTGATAATATTTTTTAAATACTTCTAATCCTAAAATAAATATATTGTCATCTAATAGTTGATAATATCCTGGAAATAGTAAATCACATAAATTTGAAAAATTTATTTTCTGTTTTACTTGCACTGCAATTGTTGATAAATACTGTCTAGATAAGAATTTTAAATTATCATATATTTCATCATTTTCTCTTGCTTTAACCATCTTATACCAATTATCACAAACATATTCTGCTAGTTTATATGCATCTTTTTTGTCCGTTTTTGCTTTTCTTAAGCCTCTGTCTAAATATTTTTTTATTTCTAATGCATTTTTCGCAGTAACAAAATATCCTTTATCTAACAGATATCCCAAAACTGGTAAATGATAAGTTCCTGTTTGTTCCAATACAATTTTCAAATTTTCTTTTGGAAGTTTCTTCAATTTACTTTCTAATAATTCAAAACCTTCAATGTCATGACTGATTTCGAAAGGCTCTTCTATTATTTCTCCTTCAGTTGACATTATTGCAATTGTGCTTTTACCCTTAGATATATCTATTCCAACTCCATAATTCATTTTCTTTTTCCTTTCATATTTATTTTTTATTACGATTGGTTCCAACTCTTCAGCATATCCTCATTTTGGTTCTTTACACGAGAATTATTTCAGTCTCAACTTGCTTAAACGAATATATTATGCGAAGGCTGGATAACACTTTTTTTGTCGAGAACTTTATCTCTATAAGCCTTACGTTATCCAATCTCTTCAATCATAATAAAAAGAAGTGTAATAATCAATTACTTTATTGTAATTAATTACTACACTTTTATAGTACCAAATAAAGCCTTAAAATTTTACTTTTAAAGCTTTATAAAAAACAAGATATAACTAAGCTATCAACACTTTAGCTATATCTCGTTATTTGAATTTCCTATTTTAATTTGTAAGAATCCATGCTTTTGCGTTTTCATCAATATGAATACATTGTGATTCCAAAAACGCATAGATTTCTTTACACATTTGATCTGGTAAATCACCCAAAAAAATTAGTCTTGACTCTTCGTCAAAGGTTGCACAGAAATACCAATCGCCTCTTTCAACATTCCGACATTGCACATATGTTTTACCATTTTCTTCATTAATTCTGTACTGTCTCATAGGAAAATCCTCCTTTTCAATAATTATTGAGTTGTTTACTTGTTACAAAATGCTAAAAATATTATACCATACAATGCCAATAAAACAAAGTATTTCGAGCATATTTCTTCTTAAAATACTTCTTTTCATTTATTTAATTACTAATCCTAATCTAACCACAGGATTCTTCTTCGCTAGAAAAACCTTTTTAATTTCAATACTTTCTGGAATTATAGATAATTTATTTTTACCGTTCTGGAATGTTACTTCGGTGTGCACTGTACTTTTACTTAATCCGAATTTTTTTGCTGCTCCTCTTACTGTATCTTTTGAATCTATTATATAATGTGCTAATTCTGTTGCACGTTCTTCTATTGACACACCTTTCATATTGTTCTAACTCCTTTTATTTGGAATACTTTTGTTTAATTGTATTCTTATATATAATAAGTTAGAACTTTTATTTTTTTCTTTGCTAGAAATCCATTCTTAATTTTTTATTGATATTCGTATATGTCTTTTATTGTTAAATTTTATAACATTCTTTTTCTTATTCCTCTTTTTGTATATAATACTCTTTTAGAGAAATCTAATTTACCATTCAAAAAATCTTGTTTTATGATCTCAAAACCCTTTTTGTAATATTTTATTACATTTTCTAAGCATTCATCTGAACATTCATTATTATTTTCCATTTGCTTAAAGCCTTCTGTCCCTATTTTTGCATAAATAAAAGCTTTACTTGTTTCTAATTTGAGTTTGTTTTGATTTTTTTCTAATTTAGATATTTCAAAGTAAATTTTGTTATATACATTTACCATTTTACTTTTATTTTGTGAATTATAATTTAAATATTTAATGAAATCTTTACTATTATACAACTTTCCTAATTCATTTTTTGTAGTTTGTAAAATTTGATTTATTAAGTGTTTATCTGCTTCTTCTACATTTGTAGGTTTATTTTGTAACAATTTGAGTCTAATTTCTTTTTTGTCAACAGAATATTTTTTTAATAATATATCTAGCTTTTTCGTCATCATTTTTCTATTATCTATTATTTCAGTAAATCCGCATTTTGCTATTTTTGAATATATGAATGCTTTACTTGCTTCTTTATTTAGCTCTGGTTCTTGTATTCCTTGTTTTTCTAGCGTTTTATATAATCTATCATATGCTGTTTTTAATTTTCTCCCATCTCTTCTGTTGCTTAATGGATTATGTTTCAATTTTTCTTCTAGTTTTATTTTTTCTTCTTTTGAAAGATATTTTATATCATCTTTAACATTCTTGAGTAATTCTTTTATAAATATTTCATCTTTTACTTTTACTCTGTTTTCTAATTTTGTGTAGTATTCTCTAAATTTTTCATTATTATTTGCTTTAAAGTTTTTTATCATTTGTTTTGCTAATTTCTGATCTTCTTTATTTTCTATTACACTTGGTTCAGAGTCTATTATTATATTTATATTGCTTTTTTCTATATTATTTGTTTTCAATTCTTTATATATTGGTTCTAATTTTTTATTCATATATGTTGATATTTTACAGTTATTTTTTTTATTTCGTTTATATTGACTGCAAGTGCTACTGTATATATTTTTTCTATATTTATTTCTTTTAAATAATTTATTAAATTTTCTTGTATCTTTTCTTCTTTGGGGATTTTTTCGAAAACTTTTTCTACTTCTTTTAGTTCTGTAAATGTTTGTTTTAAATTTTGTATGATTTTGTCTGGAATGTTGTACTGTTCTAATAATCCAATACAATCTAAAATGAATAAATCTGTTTTTATCTTTCTATATTCGAATCTTTTGCTTTTTAATTTTTTTATATGAATACAATTTGGTGCTTCTTGTAATTTTATTTTTTCTTTTTCTATTTTGTATTTTACTTTTGTGTTTGATATTAATTGTTCTTTATTTTTGTTAATATATTTGTCTATTTTATTTGGTGATAATATTAGCTTTTTGTATTTCTCTATATCTTTTTCTTCCATATATTTTAAGCATTTTAACATATAATTTACTAATTTTAATAACCTTATTGGGTTAAATATTTTGTTCCCTTCTACATCTTCTTGCTCTTGCCACCAATCTAGTGGGTGGTGTGCACTTTTTCTTAAGTTATAGTGCATGACTGAAGGTACACAATTATATGCCATGGAATTTCCTCCCATGACCAGTGGGATTATATGTTCTAAACTTAAATTTGTTATTGTTTTTTCTTTTTGTTGGCTTTTTACAAATTCTTCTCCTGAATATGCACATCTATTATTAAAGTATTTTAGTGCAATGTTTGCTTGTTCTTCTGTTAATTTTCCCAATTGCCCATATTTTAATGCTCTATAATTATGTGATAATGTTTCTTGAAATACTATTTCTGAATTTTTTGTTTCAATATTTTCATTTTCTTCTATTTCTTTTATTGTTTCATTTATATTTTCTCTTATTTTCATATTTGTTTCCTTATTTGCTTTTTGTTTATTCTTTCATGTTCTATAACTATTGTCAATAGTTTTATTGGCTTTTCTTTTTTTTCAATTTTATGTTTATGAAAATTATGGTTGCTATTAATATTATTAAAATTAATGCTATTAAAACATAATATCTTGTATTTGTTTTATTTTCTGCATTTTCTGTTACACTTGTTTGCTCTATACTTGTGTTATCATCTTCTTGTAATAACCTTTCTAAAATTATTTCATTATTTTTTTGATTCTCTTCATAATTCTTTTGCTCTTCTTCATTTCTTCTGTGAACATTTAAATTGTATACCTTTTTAGTATAATTATTAGGAGCTGTAACAGTTATTTGAATTTTGTTATCTCCTACTTCCAATTTGTTATAGTCTGATATCTCCACTTTTGCACCTCGATTTTCTGGGATTACTAGTATATTCAGACTTTCTGTATTGTTTGCTACCTCTACATTATATTCTGTTACATTTACATCAAATTCCGGAGATATAATTTGGTTTTCTATTGCCAAAGTTTCTAAATTTGTATTTGCATCTTCTAAATTCTTTGTTTTAGTTACATTAATTGTATATTCATTTTTAGATGTTTTGTCTTCTGAGATAACTTCTATTTTTATTTTATTTAATCCTTCTTTCAAGTTTGTGTTTCCGGTAACATTAACAATTACATTACTATTTTCTGGTATTGCTGTTATCTCTAAATTTGATATATCTTTATCAGTTAAAAAGTAGTACGTGAAAATATCTTTATTGAAATCTGGATTTAACCCCTCTTCATTAATTCTTAATGTTTTTAGGTATGCAGTATTAATCTCTACATTTGTACTTTCGTTATTTGTACTTTCCTCACTATTTGTTATAACATAATTATTACTCTCTTCTTCCCCTATCTTTACTTCTAAATCTTGGAAATTAATTTGAATTTCATTCCCATCTTTATCATATCCTTTACCTTTTATACTAATATTAGTTTTTCCATCTTCTTTTGCTTTAAATCTTAGAGTTATTAAATCTTTATTTGTTATAACATCTTCTCCTCCATGCTCGTCATACCACGAATATATTAATTCATTTTCCTTTATTCCTATATTCTCATTGTTATTTACAAATTCAATTTTCTCTTTGTCATAAAATATATTTAAATCAATTGCTGCTATTGGTAAATTTTTTGTTGATACTGTTACATTGAATTCATCTTCTTTATTTATAACATCTTTATCATTTACTAGAATTATATCATTGTCTGCTTTGCTGATATTTCCTAAGCATATTATTAATATTAGTGTTATTAGATTAATTATAATTAATTTAAGTTTTTTCATTTTTCTCCTTTCAGGGACGGTCCTCAAAATCCCTATTTCTAGGGATTTCGGGGACGGACCTTAAATTTTTTCAATTTTTTTAGTAATTTTTTTAAGGTCTGTCCCCATTTTCCCTATTTTTAGGGATTTTGAGGACCGTCCCTAAATCCCTCTCCTATTTCTGTTCTATTATTTTTAGCCCTAAGATGTGTCTTTGTATTAGTAACAAATCTACTGATGTTGGTTTATTTCCATTTTTATTTATATTTCCTGCTTTATACGCTACTCCTTCTATTTTTTCTATTTCTAATATATGTCTTTGCAATACTAACAAATCTATACTATTTATTTTTCCGTCTCCATTTACATCTCCATATAGCACAAAATAATATTCTAGTATTAATTTTTCACTGCTTCCAATATTTTCATTATTATCATTGTTAGCATTGTTGCTGGTGTCATATATTCTTAATTTGTATCCTGTTCCGACTATATCTTCATCTGTGATTATTTCATCTTCTTTATTTGTTATTTCTATTTTGTATTTACTTGTAATTTGATTTTTTATATCTGAGACTTTATTGTTTAAATAGTCTAATCCTGTTATTATATTGCCTTCTACTTTTAAGTTTCCAAATGATAATTCTTCTTCTGTTATTTTTTCTATTACTTTTATTTTTATATTTTTTTCTATATTATTTTCTTCTGTTTTTACGACTATATTTGTTTCTCCTTCTGAAATTGCTGTGATTATCCCATTTTTATCAACTTTTGCTACATTTTCTTTTTCTGATTGGTATATTACTTTTTTGTTGTTTGCATCTTCTGGATATATTTTTGGATTTATTTTTATTGTGTCTCCTATTTGTAAAATGGAATCTACTATATCTAGTTCTAAATCGCTTACAGGTGTATATACTTCTATTTCTATACTGTTTGATATATTATATTTTTCTGATTTTACTGTAATTAACGATTTTCCTGAGCTTACTCCTAATATTTCTCCTTTCTCATCGATAACTGCAACACTTGTATCACTAGATGAATATATTACATTTTTGTTCTCTGCATTTTCTGGCAATACTTCTACATTCAATTGAATTCTTTCATTTTTATTTATTACATTTTTGTCCAGACTCAATTTTATTTCATTTACTTCTATTTCTGGTTGTTCTACTAAATAGCTTTGGAATGCATATCCTACTATTCCATTTTCTAATTCTACCCTATCCCATAATTCTCCTTGTTGTTTTCCTTTTGATATTCTTGTTAGTTTATCATTTTTGTTTACAGTACATATTACTTCATATGATGTACTTGGTCCTGATCTTATATTTAATGTCGTTTCTACATTTGCATATACTTTTGTGTTATCTGATATATAGCTACTGGGGTCTATACTTGGGCTTTCTGTTGGATATTCTGGCATGTTTTCATATATTGGAATTACAAATGATAATTCCGAATTTAATATATTACTTCCTGAATATCCATTATATGTTGATTTTGATTCACTATATGGTGCTAATACATTTGTCATATATTGATGTGTAAATAGGATTCCTCCTCTATCATCATTTACATCAAATTTTTGTAGATATATTGTGTTTTGTCCTACATTTATATAGCTTTCTCCTATGAATATCGCTCCTCCTGTTACTGCTTTTGCTTTTGTGTCCCACGGAATTAGATATTTTTTCTTTGTTGCTTCACTCGCTCCTCTACCATCTTTTGCGTATTGCAGACCATTTTTTATTGCTCCCATTGGCTCACTTGAGCTTGTTGCTCCTATGTTATAAAAATTATATAATCCTTTAAATCCTTCTACTGTTCCACTTATTGATGCATGTGATAGGAATGGCCCTACTTCTTGCTTTATTCTTGCTGCCAAATGATAGCTACTGACTTTTGATGTCATTGCTGCGTTTAATATTAATGTAGAATATTTATCACTTGTTGTTATCTTGTTTCCTGCTGAATCATAATATTCTACTATTCTATTATTAAATTCTGTTCCATATAATATTTTTTCTATTGTGTCTATATTACTATTGTTTTCATTTTGCGATAAATTTTCAAATTGGAATATTCTTACATAATTCAAAAAGTTTCTTGGATCCATTGCATATTCTACTGCTTGCTTTGAACTATCTACCCACCCTGCATCTACCTCTACATTATATTCTCCTTGTTTTGTATTTTTCCATCTATCATTATATGATAATGGCACTAGATTTTTTCCGAATATGTTTTCATTGGCGATGGCATAGTTCCAATCTAGTCCTGTGTATAGTGCTATGAATTTCCAATTTGGATATTTTTTGTTTAGTTCTTCTAAATATGGTCTATAATTTTCTGGAAAGCTTTCGATTCCTTCTTTTTTTTCTGATGCTTTTGTTTTATTTGGGATTAATATTATGATACTTATCAAGATTATTAAATTAATTATGGTTTTTATCTTATTTTTCTTCATATGGTTATTATTTACAATTTTAAAAAATATAATACAAGAAACAAGCAATTTAAGATAAATTTTGTACTAAGCAAGTTTTAATATAATGATTTTTCAAAGTTTTTCGTTCAAGCTAATTTTCGTAGAAAATCTAAATGAATTTTACGGCACCCTTCCAAGCTAAACTTGAACTCTTTCCGTAAAATTCATTAATATTTTCTAACCTCAATTACTTTCAATTCAAAACTTTTCAAAATAATTATATTAAAACTTTAAAACAATAAATATCCTAAAAATTGCTTGTTTTTCGTATTATATCTTTTATGACTTCTCCTGCTATTATTAGTCCTGCTGTTGATGGTACAAATGAGATACTTCCTGGTACTCTTTTAACATTATTTTCATTGTTTGTTTTTATGGGTTCTTCTTCTGAATATACAACTTTTAGTTTTTCTATTTTTTGGTCTTTTAGTTCTTTTCTGATTACTTTTGCAAGTGGACATACTTTTGTTTTTTTAATACTACTTACTTTAAACTGTGTTGGATCTAATTTGTTCCCTGTTCCCATTGATGATATTATTGGTACCTTTTCTTTATCTGATTTTAGTATTAATTTTAACTTTGTAGAAACTGTGTCTACTGCATCTACTATATAATCAAATGAAGAGTCTATAAAATCTTCTTCTTTTTCCTCTTCTGGTATTTCTTTTACAGTATTTACTTGGGCATCTGGATTTATTTCTAATATTCTTTCTTTCATTGCATCTACTTTATATTCGCCTACTGTCTTATATGTTGCATGTATTTGCCTATTTAAGTTTGTTATATCTATTCTATCAAAGTCTACTAATAAAAAGCTGCCTATTCCTGCTCTTGCTAAGGCCTCACATACATATGAGCCTACTCCTCCTATTCCATATATTGCTACTTTTGCATTATGTAGTTTTAATAGGTTTTCTTTTCCTATTAATAGTTCTTCTCTTTGAAATTGTATATCGTTCATAATACTCATCCCTTTATTTGTTACTATTTAAGTAAATCCATTTTACTACATGAATTTATATTTATCAAGTTTATATTACTTTGTTCCATTGACATTTCCTCAAAAATCAATATAATATATATGAGGTAAAAATTATGTTAAGATTAAATAATATAAAAATATATGAAGACATTTCAGATGACGAGTTACTGGAATTTGCAATAAAAAAATTTAAAATTAAAAAAACAGATGTATTAGAATGGCATATCGTAAAAAAATCAATTGATGCAAGAAAGAAAAATGATGTGCATTATAATTATACAATTGATGTGAAAGTAAAAGATGAATCAGCTTATCCTTTTATTGATAAATCCAAAGAAAAGGATTTTTCTTGTTTAATTAATATTTCTGAAAAGAACAAATTGCTTGGTTCTCCAATAATTATTGGAGCTGGTCCTGCTGGTCTATTTGCAGCTCTTACCTTTATTGAAAATGGCATTTGTCCTATTATTTTAGAACAAGGAAAAACTGTAGAAGAAAGAAAAAAAGATGTTGATAACTTCTCAAATGGTGGTAAGCTAAACACTTTCTCTAATATTCAATTTGGTGAAGGTGGTGCTGGTACTTTTTCAGATGGTAAACTTACAACAGGTATAAATTCACCTTTTTGTGCTTACGTATTAAGACAATTTGTAAAATTTGGTGCACCTGAACAAATTCTTTATTTAGCTAAACCTCATATTGGTACTGATAATTTACTAGAAATCGTTAAAAATATTAGGAATTACATTATTTCAAAAGGTGGCAAATTTTATTTTAATACAAAAGTCATTGATTTTAATATTTCTAATGGCAAAATTAAATCTGTTTTAGCTAAAGATCTTATTGATGGCAGTATTAATGAATTTATATCTGATAATGTCATTTTAGCTATTGGTCATAGTAGTAGGGATACTTTCAGAAAAATCTATGAAAAAAATTTTTTAATAGAACCTAAAAATTTTTCTGTTGGTCTTAGAATTGAGCATTTACAATCTGATATTAATAAGACTCAATATGGTACATCTACTAGTTTGAATCTTCCTCCATCAGAATATAAATTGGCATATCATAACAATTCTACTGGTCGTTCTTGCTATACATTTTGTATGTGTCCTGGCGGTTTTGTTATGGCTTCAAATAGTGATGATGGAGAGATAGTTACAAATGGAATGAGCCGATTTTTACGAGATGGCATAAATGCCAATAGTGCAATATTGGTTAATGTTACTCCTGATGATTTTGATAGTTCTTCTCCTTTGGCTGGTGTTGATTTTCAAAAAAGATTAGAGCAGAAGGCTTTTGTTCTTGGTGGTTTTAATTATTATGCACCTATTCAGAGGGTTGAAGATTTTTTAAAAGATCAAAAATCTAATCATATAGGAAAAGTACTTCCTACATATATGCCTGGTACTACCCTTTCTAATTTAAATGAGATTTTACCTGATTTTGTTTCTTCTACTTTGAAAGAAGCTATAAATTATTTTGATAGCAAACTAAATTGCTTTGCTGAACCAGACAGTATTTTGACTGGTGTAGAGACAAGAAGCTCTTCTCCTATTAGAATTTTGAGAAATGAAAATTTAAATTCTAACATAACTGGCATTTACCCTTGTGGAGAGGGTGCTGGATATGCTGGTGGTATAATGTCTGCTGCTGTTGATGGTATAAAATGTGCAGTTGCATGTATAAAAAATTGAAATTATAAAAATAATATAGGAATTCTTTTAATTTAAAATTTTTCTTTAATAATTTTTTCAAGTGCATCTACTAAAAAATCAACTTCTTCAATTGTGTTATAATCACCAAAAGTAATTCTTAAAGCTCCTTTTGCTAAATTACTTGGTAAACCTATTGCTGCTAAAACATATGAAATTGAATTATCTCCACTAGAACAAGCTGAACCACCAGAAGCACAGATTCCAACTTCATCAAGTTTTAACAGCAACTCTCCAGATTCAATATTGTCAAATGATAAATGACAATTTCCTGGTAGTCTATTTTCCATACTTCCATTTATTTTAACATTTGGCAGTCTATTTTTAATACTAGAAATAAAATAATCTCTTAAATCTATCAATTTTCTATGATATTGATCTAAATTTTTTTCTGCTATTTGACATGCTTTTCCTAAAGCCACAATTTCAGCTACATTTTCTGTTCCAGACCTTTTATCTCTTTCTTGATGCCCACCGTCTAAAAATCTTTCAAATTCAATTCCTTTTTTTACATATAATGCTCCTATCCCTTTTGGTGCATATATTTTATGTCCAGATAGTGATAACATATCTATATTAGATTTTTGTACATCAATTTGTATATTTCCAACTGCTTGAACCGCATCAGTATGAAATAATATATTATGCTTGTGTGCTATTTTTGCTATTTCATCAATTGGTTCAATTGTTCCTATTTCATTATTAGCATACATTATACTTATTAAAAATGTCTTATCAGTAATTGAATTCTCTAAAGAATTTAAATTTACTAATCCATTTTCATCTACATCAACATATGTAATTCTAAAACCCTGCTTTTCCAATGTCTTACAGGTATTTATTATTGCTGGATGTTCTATTTTCGATGTAATTATATGATCTTTTCCACTTTTTTTGTACATTTGTGCATAACTTAAACCTTTTAATGCCATATTGTCACTTTCAGAACCACAACTTGTAAAATATATTTCATATGATTTGCAATTTATTAAAGATGCTATTTGCTTTCTGGCTTCCTCTATCGCTTTTCTTGCTTTTCTTCCTATACTATATACTGACGATGGATTTCCATATTCTACACTTAAGTATGGGAACATTTCTTCTAACACTTCTTCTTTAATTCTCGTTGTAGCTGCATTATCAAAATATTTTATATCCATAATACTCTCCTATTTTTTATATATTATATTCACAAAATATTTTTTTATTACGTAGAAAAAACTTGTTAAATATTTAATCTTTCTTTTATCTCATCAATTTTACCACAAGCAAACTCATATCCAAATTTATAACAGTTGTCTAGTTTATCCACATCTAACAATCCTGTCTTTTCTGTTTGTATTGTTAATACATAATCACTCAATTCAAGGCTTTTTTGAGATATTTTATTTCCCATAATATCAATTGTTCTTAATGTTATATCCATTAGGTTACTCTCTTCATCAATTTCATCTGCTTTAAAATTTACTGCTATAATAGTATCTGCTCCTTGTTTTTTTACTTCTTTAACTGGAATATTATCTAGAATTCCTCCATCTAAAAAGCTATATCCTTTATATTCGCATGGGCAAAATACACCTGGAAAACTACTACTAGCTCTTACTGCACTTCCTATTGGAATATCTGTTATATATGTCATATTATCTTCATTTTCCTTTGGTACTTTGTTTGTAAATACATATTCTTTGGATTTGTTGATATCAACACTTGGAATTACTATTGGCATTTTTATGTCTGAAATCTTTTTAGCACCTTTTCTTTTTGCTAACTCATTATATTCTTTTTCTAGTGAAATGCCTTTATTAAACCCTAATATGTTTAATTTCTTATTTTTTATTAGTCCACTTACACTTCTAAAAATGGTACTTGAGTCTATACTTACTATTTCTTTAGCATATTTCTTGAAAATAAAAAATATATGTAATGGTGAATATCCTAATGCATATAGAGTTGCAATTAAACTTCCTGAACTTGTTCCACCTATTATATCTATTTTGATATTGTTTTCTTCGAATGCTTTTAAAACTCCTGCATGTGCTATCCCTCTAATTCCTCCACCTGATAGAGCTAATCCTATTTTCACCTTCTCACCTTCTTAACTCTTTTTTGTATTATTTACATATATTTATGAATTTAAACACAAAAATGTTAAAAGAAGCTAATAATCAGCTTTAGCAGGTATTTTGGGGGAACTAGGCAAAAAACAGCATCAGAACAAGTGCCAATGTGGATGGGCAATTTGGCAAAAAAAATTAAGGTCTGTCCCCAAAATCCCTCCTAGGAGGGATTTTAAGGACCGTCCCTAAATCCCTTTTGTATAATAGAATTCTCCAAATCCATATGTTACTCTATAATATGTTCCGATAAATTCTGGTGTTTCTTCTGCATTTATTTCATATGTTGGTTCTACTATTATTTTTCCGTTTTTGTCTACTATTCCCCATTTGTCATTTAATTTGACTCCTGCAAATCCATATTCGTTTTGTTCTGTTACTTCATCGTATTGATAGTCTACTACTACTTGACCATTTTTGTCTACAAATCCCCATTTTCCGTTTTGGCTTTTTGCAAATATTGTATTTTCTGGGAATATTTCTGTATTTTGCTTTTCTTTTCCTTCTAAATCAAAGTATTTTATTTCTGTTGTGCTTGATAATTTTATATAATTGTCTTCTACTGTTAATGTTGCATTATTCATTTCTGCTATTTTTTCTAAGTTGCTACTATATATTTCTATTGTGTTTGTACTTTGTATATCTGCTTCTACTAAGTTTGTTCCATCTATTTTTCTGATTGTGTCATATTTCATTTCTAGTTTTATATTTTCGTTTTGATCTATTACTCCTAGTTTTTCGTTTTGTCTACTTGCTATATAATTATTATTTGATAGATATCCTATATAATTATAGTTTCCATTTGTTATTTTGTTTTCTCCTTGATATATACTGTATAATGTTGTTCCGTTTGATGTATCTATATATATTTTATATTCTGGATTTTCTTGTATTGTAGATATTGTAGTATTTTGATTTACTTCTACTTCATTCCCTTTTTTATCATATACTTTTATTTCAGAGTTTTCGTCTGTTGTATAAATATAATCTCCATTTATATCTATTTGATTATATCTTACTTGTAATATCATACTTCCTTCTAATGTTATTATTCCGTATTTTTTTCCTTTTTGTACTAGGCATAAATTATCGCCTTCTATATATGTTATTGCTTGATATTCATTTGGTATGATATTTTTATTTTTATTGAATAGTCCATATTTTCCATTTTCTGCACATACTAGATATGTTTCGCCTTCATAGTTTATTCTATATAGGTCATTATAGTTTGTATCTAAGATTTTATTTCCTTCATTATCTATATATCCATATCTATATCCTTCATCTGTCGTATTACTTACTATATATCCATCATTTTTGTACCCTGTATCTGTCGAATAATATGCATCTGCTTTAATATTATCATATTCTGGATTTATGATTACATATCCATTCATGTTCATAATTCCATATTTATTGTCCTTTTTGATAACAAATTCTCCTTCTTTATATTGCAATGTGTCTATTTCTTCATATATTGGATTTGTTATCTTTTTTCCTTCTAATGATATTAAACCATATTTTCCATCTTCTTCATATTTTAAAACGCTTTTTTCATATCTTAAATCTGTTGATACATTTTTTAATACTAATGGTGTGATATTATTGTATTCTGTATATATTTGCTCTTTTTTATCATTCATTACTTTTGTTGTTTGTCCTTCATAGCATATAAATACATTCTTTTCAGGGTTTGGTATTTTTACATCATCATATTGTGGTTCTATTATTATATTTCCTTGATTATCTATTACTCCAAATTTTTCATTTTCTTTTAATGAAAAATAGTTGTATTTATTTACTTCTGCTATGTTATATTCTTTTTCTTTTTCCATTATTCCTTTGTATATGAATATTCCTGCAATTATTGCTATTATTATAATTAATATGATTATTGTTATAATATTTTTCTTTTTCATATAGATTCCTTTCTTTAATCATTTTTTTCTTTTTCTTCACTGTCGTTTTCATTATTATTTTTACATGCTTTTACTTTTAATATTCTTTTATCTTCATATTCTTCTATTTTGAATGTTACTTCTTTTGTTTCAATTACTGGATTTTCTTCATCTTCTGGTATTCTTCCCATTTCTTCTTGTAAATATCCTGATAAAGTATCATAATCTCCTTCTGGTATTTTTACTTTTAATAATTTGTTTACATCATATATTGGCATACTTCCACTTATTATATATGTGTTATCATCTATTTTTTGATACTCTTCTTCTATTTCATCATATTCATCATATATGTCCCCTACAAGTTCTTCTAATATGTCCTCCATTGTGATTAATCCTGATGTTCCTCCATATTCGTCTAATACTATCGCCATTTGTATTTTGTTTTTTTGCATTTCTCTGAATAATTCATCTATCATTTTATTTTGTGGTACAAAATATGCTTCTTTCATTATGTTCTTTATCTTAAATGTTTTCTTTTTGATATTTTTCAATATATCTTTTACATATATTATTCCTTCTATTTCATCTATTGTTTCGTCATATACTGGTATCCTACTATATCTATATTCTTCTTGTGATATTTCATCTAATAGTTCTTCTTGACTCATATTCTTATCAACTGCAAATATATCTTTTCTATGTGTCATTATTTCCGAAACTGTTATATCATTAAATTCAAATACATTATTTAATAATTCTTTTTCTCCTTCTTCAATTGTTCCTTTTTCTTTTCCTTGATCTATCATCATTTTGATTTCTTCTTCTGTTACTGTTTGTTCTTCATTTTCCCCTACTCCGAATATTTTAGATATTGCATTAGTAACAATTGTTAGAAATTTAACAAATGGTGCTGCTAATATTGATATTGCTCTTATTATTCCTATTGAGAAAAATGCTACTTTTTCTGAGTTTTTCATTCCTATTCTTTTTGGTACAAGCTCTCCAAATATTAATGTAAAGAATGATAATATTATTGTTATTACGATTATTGAGATTCCTTTCCATACTTCAACACTTAAAAATGGCATTATATTATTTAGGGCTGGTGCTAAAATGTCTGCAAATGCATCTGATGCAAATGCACTTGATAAAAATCCTGCTAATGTAATTCCTATTTGTATTGTTGCTAAAAATTTGCTTGGTGTTTTTAACATTTTCTCTATTTGTTTTGCTTTTTTGTTCCCTTCTTTTGCTTGTTTTGCTATTTTGTTATCATTTAATGATATATATGCTATTTCACTTGCTGCAAAAAATGCATTTATTAGTATTAATATTACTAATATTGCTATCTGTCCTAACATTTTTTTACTCCCTTCATGTTTGATGGTATCATTATATATGTTTTATATGTTTTTTTCAATTCTTTTTCAAATATATTTTATATAATTTTGTAACTATTCAGCTCTTAAATACGATTGCCCTGTTTAACCGCAATTGTTTCAAAAAAAATCGGTCCCCCTTGTAAGTAAGGATATCCACCAATTTTTTGAAATCAATTGCTGACGCGGGCTTTAAATAATTATAGCTGAATAGTTACATAATTTTAAAGAGGATACTTTAAATTGTACCCTCTTAGCTATTCTCACTAATATTCGAATTAAATCTGTATTTATTTAAATCAAGGAGTCCAACAAATTTTTTATATTATATATTTGTTGGTTTTTTGCTTATGAGCTTTATATTTTATTTACTTATTCCTACTATACACCTCCTATATTCTGGTTCGTTTTCTACACAAGTAATTAATGTTATCGTATTTTTATTTGTAGGCTTTAAATAATCCCAGTTTGTATCTTTTATTATTATGTTTTTTTCAACTATGTACTCTTCTTTAAAATCTTTATAAATGTATTGTATTTCATCTTTTTCTTTTAAGTTTTTTAGATTTTCAAAATAGTTTACTTCATATCCTCTATTATGTGCAGCCAATCCAATATTACCACTTGTTTTGCTTGTTTCTATAAAATGTCCGACATACTTATTCATTACTTCTTTTGTTGTTCCTTCTGATATTTCGGCTTCTAAAGATATCGCTGGAATTATTAACTTCCATTCTATTTTATTTGTTGGGGTATGATTATTTTGAATATTATTTTGTTTTTCTTCTATATTTTCTTCTTTTGTTCTTTGGCTTACAGTATTAGATTCAAATTTTACTTCAATGATATTTGTTCCAAAATTTTTGATGATAGGGGTAGATTTGAAATCAAAATTTCTAAAAAATAGATTGAAGCAATTTATCATAATTAAAATAATAATTGAAATAATGAAACTAATAGTGTTTATGCTTCTTTTGGAATATTCAAGCATACATAAGCTTCACCTGCCTTATTATTTAATTGTTTTGGATTTTAATTTTTTCGAAAAAATTATTTTGATTAAAATTTAAAAGATTTAAATTTTATGTTTATAATATATCACACAAAATTGTTTTTGTAAAGAACTTTTCATCGCAAAATTCGACAAATGGTTACTGGATTGTTACAATTCACAGCCTAACACTAATTACTTAAAATGTTTTATATATTATATTGAAAAAATTTTGAATGCGATTGGAGTAATTTTAGAAATTCTTTATTAATTTTTTGGAAAATGTTCGCGCCGAATGAAGTGAGGGCTAAGTGAAAGGGCGCCAAAAAATTAATTTAGAATTTCTTAATTTATGTATTGAGCTGAAAAATTTATGAAATATAATATATAAAACATTTATTATTTCACTAAATTTGCTGTGAATTGTAACTACTGTATAATAGCCTTTTCATTTGTTTTATTGAAATTATTGTTCTAATATCTTACATAGTTTATTTTTTATTTTCTTGATCTAATTCGAAATAGAATTCTACTCCATTATCTTTATTTATTACTCCATAATCATTATTATAATTTGTCATTATGGCTTTAACAAATGCTAATCCTATACCAGTTCCTCCTTGCTGTCTATTTCTTGATTTATCTACTTTATAGAAACGATTCCATATTCTATTTAAATCTTCTTCATTAATATTGTTTCCAGTATTAAATACCTTTATTAGTGCTTTTTTATTATTTTTGTTTATTGTATTTTCTATTTTGATAAACTTTTCTCCATCTACTTCTTTTACATTTTTAATTGCATTTGTTAAATAATTTGTAATTACTTGTTCAATATAGAAGTCATCTGCATATACATTTAAACTTTCTAATCCCTCAAATTCTACTGATACATTTTCTTCCTCTAGCATTACTTTTGATTTTCTTACTACTTCTTTTTCAACTTCTACAACATCAAATGTTGTATTATTAAATTCTCTCTTTCCGTATTCTAGTTTCATCAATTCCAATAATTGTTGAACTAATCTATTCATTTTGTTTGCTTCGTCTAATATGACTTCTGCATAAAATTTTCTACTTTCTTCATCTGTATTTACATTTTCGATTAATCCTTCACTATATCCTTGTATTAAGGCAATTGGTGTTTTTAATTCATGAGACACATCTGATATAAATGTTGTTCTCATTTCATCTATTTTGGATTTTTCTTCTATATCTCTTTCCAATTCTATATTAGAATTTCTTAATTGCTTAATTGTTGCTTCTAGCTTATCTGACATTAAGTTTATACTTTTTCCTAGATTATTTATTTCATCATCAACTTTACTTTCTTTATATTTATGACTAAAGTCTAGATTTGCCATCTTCTTTGCTATTTTATTTAGTTCCAATATAGGTTCTGTGAATTTTTTAGATATTACTGATACTATTAATGCTGAAATTAATATTGTAATACATGCTATTAAAAGTAAGAAATTATTTGATATTGTTACACTGTCTTGAATTGATGTTATTGGTACTCTTATATATACTAAATATCCGTTATCTAGTCGTCCAGATAACATTAAATAGTTTAATCCATTCCTAGAATCTTTATTTTGCTTTATTTCAAAATTTTCATTTGAATCTAATATGTTTTCAGAATTGTTTATATCAAACCTATTTGGCAAGTCTATTGTGTAATAAAAATCTGGGCTTGAGCTATATATGCTTATATTATCCTCATCTCTTATTAATATATCAAAGTTATTTTTTATGGCTATTCTTTCCATTTCATCTTCTAAATCTAAGTCATGATTTTCACCATTATAGTAACTATTTAATTGATTATATACATCTTTTAATGTATTTTTCTTGCTATAAAGATAAAAATTTCCTAGTGCCATATTGTTTACTATTATTAAAAATATTATTATTACTAATGTTGTTATACTTAAAGTCAAAAATAGTTTTACTCTTACAGATTTGAAAAGATCTTTTATGTTTTGTATTATTTCATTTGATTTTTTCTTCATTTATATCTCATTCCTTTTTTGGACATTCTAAAACAAAATAAGATAATCTTATTTTATTTCAAATTTATAGCCAACTCCTCTTATTGTCTTTATATATTTTCCTTTCTTTCCTAATTTATGTCTTATCTTTTTAATATGACTATCTATTGTTCTTGAGTCTCCATAATAATCATAATTCCATACATTATTTAGTATCTTGTCTCTTGAAAGTGCTATGTTTTCATTTTCTATTAAATATACAAGTAGCTCATATTCTCTTAGACTAAGTTCAATATTTTTACCATCTACACTAACTGTTCTTCCTTCTTTATCTATCTTTATTCCGCCACAATCTTTTATTTCTTTTTTATCTCCTGAAGTTCTTTTTAATATTGCTTCTACTCTTGCTGCTAATATTTTAGGACTAAATGGTTTTGATATATATTCATCTACTCCTAGTTCAAAACCGAATAACTCATCTTGTTCTTCTCCTCTTGCTGTTAACATGATAATAGGAACTTTTGATTCTTGTCTTATTTGTCTTAAAACAGACCAACCATCTAATTTTGGCATCATTACATCTAAAAGAATAAGATTAATTTCATTTTTGTGTTCTTCAAAAACTTCTAATGCTTTTTCTCCATCTTCTGCCTCTAATATGCTATAACCTTTAGCAACTAAAAAGTCTTTTATTAATTTTCTCATTCTTTGTTCATCATCGACTACTAGAATATAATTATCTACCATTTTTATCATTCCTTTCTTTTGCCAATGGGGACGGGGCAATTTGGCAATTTTTTCTTTCCTTTATGTGCATTATATATTATAACAACCATTTATGTCTAGATTGTTAATGGGGACGGACTCAATTTTCCCTCTATTTATGTTATATTGTAGAAATATATATTAAAATTCCGCTCTTTGCTGGTCGGACTTATCATATAAGGTAATTGGTTAATAATTTTATAAAAGGAGCCGTTGCGCAGGACTGGTCTATACTAATTGGCATCCTCCCAACTGCGCATCACTGCATTTTAATATATATTTCTACATTTAAAAAAGGGAAAATTGAGTCCGTCCCCAAAATCCCTCCTAGTTATTTTTTAAATATACATTTGTTGTCTCATATGCTAATTCTATATTTTCTTCTTTTAAAATTTTTAATATTCTATAATTTATGTCTTCTACTTCTGACAAGTAACTTCCATAATCTACTGAATCAGTATATGTGTATATTAGCATATTTAATCCATCTTCACTTATGTTATCAAATTTTACCATTGTTGAGTCATCAATTATTCCTTCTCTTTCATGTAACATATCTAATATTTTCTTTTTTAATTCTTGTAATTTTTCTACACTTGTTGAAAGGTCTATTTTTATATTTGCTTTATATCTTCTTTTTTCCATCTTACTCCAATTTATTACTGAAGAGTCTGAAATTACAGAGTTTGGAACATTTACTAAGGAGTTTTCAAATGTTCTTATTCTTGTTGTTCTAAATGTTATATCCTCGATTGTTCCTTCATATGTATCCATTTGAATCCAGTCTCCTACGCTAAATGGTTTGTCTAGAAATATAACTAGTCCTCCAAATAAATTTTTTGCTGTATCTTGTGCTGCAAGTGTTACTATTAATCCTCCTATTCCTAACCCTGCTATTAGTCCATTTACATTTATTTTTAATATTGTTAATACTATGAATAATGCAATTACATATATTATTACTCTTAAGATTTTTAAGAAAAAGCTTACTGTTGTATCGTCTATATTTCTTTTGTATTTTTCTCTTGCTTTTTTTACTATTGTTGATTTTACTGTAAAACTTCTTGCAAGTCCTATTGCAAATGCTATTGTACTTATTATTTTAAATGCAGTTGTTATAATATCCATTATATTTTGTTCTATATTTAATGGAGTTTTTAAAAATAATACTGCTAAATACACTCCTAAAATTATAAAGAATATTCTTAATGGATTATAAAATGCACTTTCTCTAATATCTTTTGCTTTTTTCGTTTTTACTTTAAATAATCTGATTATTGCATATGATATTGTAGAACTTAATAATTTAAATACTATTATAATTGCTATTGCTATGACAATATCTATTATTTTTACGGATGAAAGTGAATCTATAAATTGGTTTATTTGGTCCATTTTTTATCTCATTCCTTCCTTTACACTAAGTATTTTTTTACTTCAAATTGTAATTATTTTTCAATTAACCCATGTAGTCTCTTAATTTCTTACTTCTACTAGGATGTCTTAATTTTCTAAGTGCTTTTGCTTCAATTTGTCTTATTCTTTCTCTTGTTACGTTAAATTCACTTCCAACTTCTTCTAGTGTTCTTGATTTTCCATCTTCTAACCCAAATCTTAATTTTAATACTTTTGCTTCCCTTGGTGTTAGTGTTCCCATTACTTCTTCTAGTTGCTCTTTAAGCATTGCATATGATGCTGCATCATGTGGAGCTGGACTATCTTCATCTTGTATAAAGTCTCCTAAATGGCTATCATCTTCTTCTCCTATTGGTGTTTCCAATGATACTGGATCTTGTGCTATTTTTTGTATTTCTGCAACTTTTTCTACTGGTATTTCCATTTCTTCTGCTATTTCTTCTGGGGTTGGCTCTCTACCTAATTGTTGTAATAAATGTCTTGATGTTCTTATTAATTTATTTATTGTTTCTACCATGTGTACTGGTATTCTTATTGTTCTTGCTTGGTCAGCTATTGCTCTTGTTATTGCTTGTCTTATCCACCATGTAGCATAAGTACTAAATTTAAATCCTTTTGTATAATCAAATTTTTCAACAGCTTTAATAAGTCCCATGTTTCCTTCTTGTATTAAGTCTAAGAACAACATTCCTCTTCCTACATATTTTTTTGCTATACTTACAACTAATCTTAAGTTTGATTCTGCTAATTTTTGTTTTGCTTCTTCATCACCTTTTAAGATTCTTTTTGCTAAGTCTAGCTCTTCATCAAATGTTAATAGTGGTATTCTTCCTATTTCTCTTAAATACATTCTAACTGGGTCATCTACATTTATTCCATCATAGCTTGTATCTGTTATTTCATCTAGTTTTAAATCCTCTACTTCTTTTAGATCTTCAATATCTGGCTCTTCTTCAAAGTCATCTGGTAATAAATCTACTCCTATTTCTTCAAATGCATCAAACACAGAATCTATTTGATCTGGGCTTACATCATTTAATTGATTTGCTAAATCTCCATATGTTATTTGTCCTTTTTCTTTTGCTTGTTTTAATAGATTTTTTACTTTTTCTTGTTTTATTTTTTCTTTCTTTTCTTTATCTTCTTGGCTTTCATTTTGGTCTTTTTCTTGATCTTGTTCTATTTCGGCTAATTCTTTTATTTCTTCTTTTAGTTCTTTCATAGTTTCGCTTTTCTTCTTTTTTGTTTTTTGTTCTGCTTTTGGAGCTTCTTCTTTTTTATTTTTCTTTGTTTCTGTATCTTTATTTTCTTCTTTCTTATTTTTTTCTTCCTTTTTATCTTTTTCTACTTTTGCTTTTTTTTCTTTCTCGTCTTTTTTACTACCTTCTGCCTTATTTACCTTGATTTTTAAATCTTTTTCTTCTTTTAATTCTTCTTTTTTACTTGCCATATCCTTTTATCATTCCTTCCTTATATGGGGATTTTCCCTATCTTATTTTAGCCAACTTTATAATTATATTGCTTAATTCTTTTTCCAATTCCTTTTTTTGCGTTTCATCTGTACTATTTTCTAATGTTTCTAAAATTTCCATTTTTCTTTCATTTAGCTTATCTTTTTCATAACTTTGAAGTATATCATCTAATGCTTTCTCTACATCATCAATTCCATTATCTACAGATATTATTTCTGTTATATGATTTTGTTCTTCTTGGCTTAATTCATTTAATATTCCATTAATATTACTATTTCCTTTTTCAAATTCTTCATACAACTTTGTCATAATTTTTTTATTTAATTCGTCTTTTATATCTTCTATTTTTATGTTTTGTTTAATAAGCTGATATAAATTTAAATTTCCTGATAATAATATTGATAATATTGTGTTTTCCCTTTTCCTTATGTTTTCTGGAACAATTTTTTCTTGTTTGTGTACAATTACTGGTTTTGGCTTTTCTAATACTTTTATGTCTTTTGATTTTGTGTATGTTAGTTTGTTTACCTCTGCATATATTGCTTCTTTTGAGATGTTATATTCTTTTGCAATTTTTTCAATATATACTTCTCTTTCCATTGTGTTATCTATTTGTGCTATTATCTTTGCTATTTCATTTAAAAATTTTATTTTGTCATTTACATTATCTAAATTCAAGTCTTTTTTTAATATTTTGATTTTAAATTCTACTACCGAGATTGCTTTGTCTACTAGATTTGTGAATCTTGCATTTCCATATTTTATTACATATTCATCTGGGTCTTTTGCTCCTTCCATTTGCAATACTCTTATATCACAACCCATATTTTGCAATATTTCCATTGCTCTTACTTTGGCTGCTTGTCCTGCTTCATCTGAATCATAGCTTAGTACAATTTGCTCTGTACTATTTCTTAATAGATATCCTTGTTGCTGTGTTAATGCTGTCCCAAGTGATGCAACAACATTGTGTATTCCTCTTTGATGTAATGATATAACGTCCATATATCCTTCTACAATTAGCAGTCTTTTCTTTATATCATATTTTTTTGCAACATTTAATCCAAATAAATGCCTTCCTTTGCTATATACTACATTTTCAGGTGAGTTTATGTATTTTGGTTTTGAATCGTCTAATACTCTTCCTCCAAAAGCTATTACTCTTCCTCTTACATCACATATAGGAAACATTAATCTATTTCTGTATCTATCTATATATTGTCCTCTATCGTTTTTATTGACTAGTCCTGATTCTAGTATTTCTTGCTCTCCAAATCCTTGCTTTTTTAGCTCTCTATATAGTTCGTCAAATTTTCCTGAAAATCCTATTTTGAATGATTCTAGTGTTTCGTTATTTAACATTCTTTTCTTTATATAATTTTGTGCTTCTTTTGCTTCTGGTTTATATAAATTTTTATGATAATATTCTGCTGTGAATTCATTTACTTTATATACTTTTGCTTTTAATTGCTCTCGTACTGTATCTGCTCCATTTTCTAGTGTAGGCAATTGTATATTTGCTCTTTCTGCTAACATTTGTACTGCTTCTACAAAGTTTATGCCTTCTATTTTCATTAAGAATGTATATACATTTCCTCCTACTCCACAACCAAAACAATGAAATATTTGCTTATCTGGTGAAACGGAAAATGATGGTGATTTTTCGTTATGAAATGGGCATAGTCCAAAGAAGTTTCTTCCGCTTCTTTTTAGATGAACATATTGTGATATTACGTCTACGATGTCATTTGTGTTTCTTATTTCTTCTATTAATTCATCACTATATCTTGCCATTTTCCTCACTTTCCTCCAAATTATTTCTGTTTTTTACTCATAATTATATTATTCTACATATTTTACATAAATCCTTCTTTATAGATTTTTATTTATAAATTCTTACATTATGCATCAAAAAATCTCAGACTTGATTTTCTGAGATTTTTTTATATATTATAATTTATATTATTAAATAGGTCTGTCCCTTTTGTCCAAATTTTGTTCAATTTGCTACGTCCCTATTAATGTCATCTTATTGTCCAGCTTATTTATTATTTTAGCATAATTTACTAATTCTTTTGACTGTGCTTTTGTAAGTTCATTTTTTGGTTTATACTTCATATTGTGTTCTAAGCTTGCCCAAAAGTCCATTGCCATTGTTCTTATTTGCAATTCAACTTTTACATACATTGTTTTTTGTGACAATATTATTGGAACTTCTAACACCATATGATAACTTGAATAGCCACTCTTTTTTGGATTTGTTACATAGTCTTTTTCTTTTATTATTTCAATATTATCCATTTTTTCAACTAGATTTCTTACAGAAAAGATGTCCTTTTTTAATGGGCATATTACTCTTACTCCTGCAATATCATTTACATTTTCTATCATTTCTTTATATGTAAAATTTAGGTCTTTATTCTCCATTTTTTCTTTGATACTTTCTGGTTTTTTTATTCTTGTATTTATATGGTCAATTAAATTATAGTCATAAAATATTTCAAATTCATCTTTTGCTATTTCTAATTTATTTTTTAATTCCTTTATTCCCACAGAATATATAAACATTATTTTGTTGAAGGTCTTACTATTAAAGTCTAAATTTTGATCAACTGCTAAAAAATTTTCTATTTTTAATAATTGATTTTCTTTTGGTTTTTTCTTTTTCATATATATTATCATTCCTTCCATGAAGTTCAGAACATGTTGGAAAAGAATTAAATTTTGGCAAGGAAAACGAGTTTGGAATTTATGAGGCGTACGTGTGTACGTTGATTAAATTCCAAATGAAGTTTGACGACGCCAAAATTGTAATTATTTTTCAACTATGCATACACTCCTTATTCATTTCTATCTTAAGTATATGCATATCATAATTATTTATTGTTATGAAAATTTACTTTTAATGTGTTTTTTGTGTGAAAAATTATCTATTTTCTTCTCCGTGAGTATCAGGCGTTTCTGGATTTCGTTCAGTATTATTTTTTACTTGTCCATCATTTTGTTGTTGGTTTATTGTATTTTCTTGATTGTCTTCTACTTTTCTTTTTGGTTGATTTCTTACTTCTCTATCTTGCATAAATCTTGAGAATGCTTCTATATATTTTTCTCTTTTTTCTCTTGGCATTTTTGCTAAAGTTTCTAATAAACCTGATTCTTGCAATGACATAACAGTATTATAATTTCTATCATCTTCACTTGTCATTTTTTTAGCTACATTTATTATATTTTTGGCTTTCTTTTTAGGTGTTTCGAATAATTTTTCTGCTAGTTCTTCAATGTCTGCATTTGTTCCTATTATTCCTTGCATTTGACCTTCTATATCTGATATTTGCATCTTTGTTAATGTTTTGCTTGTTTCTTTTTGTATTTCTGATAGGAATAAATCTTTTTCTCTTTTTTCTATACTCCTAAATCTTTTTAATGGTGGTATTATGTATTTTGACGTAGCAAAAAATTTTCTTGCAATATCTCCTGCCATATGTTTTAACAAATTGTCTTCAAAATCTCTTTTATTATAACTTTTTTCAGTTTGTATTCCTTGTGATATTTTATCTTGATATTCCTCTTGTGCTAAATCTGCGATATGATACTCATACATATCTTCAACAGAAACGATATTCTTTAATGTATCTAACATTGTACTTCCAAATTTAGAATAATCATCTGCTATTTTTCTAGCTACTATTTTATCTAAAATTTTTTGTATTGATTCTGTTTTTTCTTGTATTGATAATCCTTTTATTTTATCTGTTAATATTCTTTCAGGTATATTTTCACAATTTTCATATAATTCTTTTAATGTGCTTAATGTTCTTTGTTCTTCTGCTATTTCCTTTTGCGTTCTTATATCTTTCTCTACTTCTAATCTTGTTTCTTTATCACCTATTCCTGCTGCTAATACTTCTTTATGTTTTAATTTTAAATTATCATCACTTTCAATAGCACTTACTATTTCTTCATCTGGTAATATTTGGGCCATTTCTTCTGCAATACTATTTGGCAATTCTTTTTGCTCTATTGTTCCCTTTATCATTTCTACTACAACTTCTGTTGGCAATTCTGATTCTTCCGCTAAATTTTTTGCTATATCCTGTACATATTGCATATATCTAGGCGAATCTTTAAATATTTGCAGAATCCTTTTAGCTGTGAGTTCTATTGCTTTTTGTCTAATATTTCCTTCATCTGCTTTTTGCTCTTTTATCGTTTTAAATTCTTCTTCTGCTTTTTCTACAACTTCTTGTACTACTTCTTGTTGCTCTATTTCTGGCTTCTTCTCTTCTTTTTTCTTTCTAAATATTTTCATTTTTCCTCCTATTTATGAAAAAAGAATTATGTTTTGGTAGAGTACTTATTATTCAAAGTAATTCTTACTTAATATATCCAAACTATAATTCTTTCGTATTTTTAAATTAATTATCCTATAACAGATTGGAAAAGAATTTTACTTACTCCAATCGTGATTGGGAAAGAATTAAATTTTGGCTAGGCAAACAAATTTGAAATTTATGAGACGTACTTATGTACGTTGATTAAATTTCAAATGAAGTTTAACAACGCCAAAATTGTAATTATTTTCCAATTACCAATTTCCATAGTAGCTATCCAACATAATCTGCTTAATCTCTTCTACTAATGGTACCCTAGGATTAGCAGTTGTACATTGATCCTCAAAAGCCCTATCTGCTAACATATCTACCTTAGCTAAAAATTCTTGTTCATCTATTCCTGCATCTTTAAATGATTTTGGAATATTTAAATGTTCATTCATTTCTTTTATTTTTTCTATTAAACTGTTTATTCCTTCTTCTTTACTATCTGCCTTTAATCCTACTTTCTTTGCCATTGTATAATATTTTTCGTCTGCTATATAGTATTCATATTTTGGGAATGATACAAATTTTGTTGGCATAGAACTGTTATATCTTACAACATATGGTAGTAATATTGCATTTATTTTGCCATGTGGTAAATGAAATTCTGCACCTATTTTATGTGCCATTGAATGACATACTCCTAAAAATGCGTTTGTAAATGCCATTCCTGCTATTGTACTTGCATTATGCATTTTTTCTCTAGCTTGCTTGTTAGTTCCATCATCATATGCTTCTTTTAAATATTTAAATACTAATTCTACTGCCTTTTCTGCTAGTCCATCTGTATAATCTGATGCCATATTTGATACATATGCTTCTAATGCATGTGTTAATACATCCATTCCTGTATCTGCTGTAACTGATTTTGGTAGACTCATTACTAAATCTGGGTCTACTATTGCAACATCTGGTGTTAATTCATAATCTGCTAATGGATATTTTTTATTTTT
>ERZ1643246.862-NODE-862-length-36039-cov-33.057081_pt1 | contig 36039 bp, 32 predicted proteins | sample MGYA00579265_ERZ1643246 | MGnify/ENA primary metagenome ERZ1643246 (study PRJEB29033, sample SAMEA4952261) | chicken gut metagenome | biome: Broiler Chicken; feature: Gastrointestinal Tract; material: Caecum | place: Ireland | collected 2018 | study: Broiler...
GACATTTTTCTTCTCTCCTTCTCTCCGGACAATGGGGACAGGCTAAAATGTCCGGATTTTTTAGTTTTTTTATTTATTAAATTTAAATAGCAAATTTATTCTATTTATATTAATCTTAAATAGATAATCTCATTTGTTTATACTTTTTCTAATGTTTTTGCTTATCTCTATCTTTTACCTATTATCCGGACAAATTGGCCTGTCCCTATTGTCCGAGCTCCTGGAACATAGATGTTTTTGGCTACTACATCTAGTTCGACTACATTCATTGCTGTTAATTTTTCTATTTCTTTTCTTGCTTTTTCTTTGAAGTTTTTTATGTCTTTGACTACATTAGTTCCATATACTACTGTTACTTCCATATATAGTTTTACACCTTCACCATAATTTTCTACTCTTGTTTTTAATATTTTGTGTATTCCTGGTGTTTTTGATGCTAAAAATTCTAAAATTTGTCTAAATACAGTGTCTGATATTGTAAATTTGCCCATGTAACTAAATGTTGGTCTTATTATTGATTTTTCTGATATGTATGGTTTTTGACCTTTTCCTTTTGATTTAAAAATTTGTAATGGGTCTAATAAATATCCTGAAAAGTCTTTTTTTATTTCAAATGTTGGTACTGGTATTACATGTTTTCCTTCTGTTACTCTTATTCTTCTTGCTGTTTCCATTTCTTGTTTTGTTGCTACATCTGTTATGTATATTGTTTCTGATATTTCTGGTAATCCTAAATTTTCTGCTATTTTTTTTACCATTCCATCAGATGTTCCTAATATTAAAATACTTTCTGGTTTATATTTTTTTAGTGCTTTTATTATTTCTTGTTTTTCTTCTTCTCTATAAAATAAAGCATGTTTTACTGTTTCTATTTTTGTAGGTGCTTTTTTTGCAGATTCTCCTGCTATTACTTCATTGTCTTTTATTAAAAGCCCATCATCTATTATAAAGTGTATATTTTTTTCGCTTGCTACCATTTGTGCTCTATAACTTTTTCCTGTTCCTGATGGTCCTACAAAAGCATATACTTTTATTTTTGTTCCAAATATATCTTTTAATGTTATCATTTTTAGTTTATATTAGCTAGTTTGCTAATATTCCTCCTTTTCTAAACTTATATTGCATAATCATAATTACTTAATTCTGGGAATTCGTATATTTTTCCACCTTCTGTGAATTGTCCATTAGGGAAATGGTCTTTATCCATTGTTTTAGCTCCTTTTAAAAAGTATTGATATCTTGCTGTTAATGTTGCTCTGCCTCCTCCTATTACAACTGGGTCATCCCAAGTTGAATCTACTGCATACCAAATTCCATTTATTTGCACATAGTTCCATGCATGGTTTTCTGATTGTCCTGAAGAATTTGTTCCTTTTCCTATTACAATAACACATGGAATTCCTAATTCATCCATTAAGTATTTAAAACTTTTTGCATATCCTTCACATACACTACTTCCTGATACTAGTGTTCCATATATATTATATATATTTGGTTTTGATATTGTTGTATCATATTCTACATTGTCTACTAGATAATCATGTACCATTTTTATATCTTGATATATGTCTCCTGTTTTTTGTGATAATATTTGATTTTTTACTGATTCAATTTCTGAAATTGCTGTATTTATTTGTTCTTTTGATGAATATGCACTATCTAAATAGCTTCCTTGATTTCCTGCATTTATAAATACATTATATGTAACTTCACTTCCTCTTGTTGTTGTTTCTATATTTAAATACATTTTATTTACATTTATATAAAACACTTCTGGATGATCATATATATATGTTTCTACTGCTGATTGGTAATAATCTCCTAATTTTTCTTCTCCTCCTGATGAATTTAGTATGTCTGAAAATGCATCTCCAAAATCTATTCTGTAGTTTCCTGTTTTCATATTTTCTTTGTTACTTTCAAATGCTCTATAAAATATTTTTGATGTTTCTTCTAATTGATTATAAAAATAATCGTTTACTACTACATTTTCATATTTTTCTCCTGAATTCTCACCTACTGGAGTTTCTTCTAAATCATCTATGTTTGTTTCTATAATTCCTGGAGTTGTTATATTTTCCTCTTCTTCATTCTTTCCAAGACTTGTTACTGTTGAGACAAAATTTTGGACTCCTGATGCTACATCTTCATTAAAAAAATCATTAAATAAAATTATACCAAATAGTATAAATCCTACTATAATTAAAAATATAATTATAGTCATAATAATAGTTGTAATTCTACTTTTCATAATATTCATTCCCTTCAAATTATAATAGTCTTTATATAATTTTTTGTCTTTTGAAATTTTTATTTATATTTTTTTCTTATAAAATTTTGTATATATACTTTTTAGTATTGTATATGAATACAATATGAAACTTTAGGTTACGAAAGCTTAAAGTGACAATAAATAAGATTTTATTTTCAAAAAAATCTTTTAATATATACATTTGTTTTTATTATATGTCTAAAGATTGAATTATGGCTTAACAATTTTATTATATCATTTTTTTATGACAAAAACTAGTATATTTATAAAAAAATTACTAATACTAATTATCAGATTATAAATTAAATCTTAGTTACAGAAAAAAACTTATATAAGTAACTTTATTTTTTTATAATTCCTTCTTTTTTATTAAACCTTTGTTACAGAAAAACTTATATAAGTAATATTTTGAGGCGATAAATTTATATGCACAAATATATACTTTAATATATAAAAAATTAGTTATTTATGAATTATAATTTATAAAAGGATGATTTATGTATGAATTTTAAAAATTTTGTTAATAAAATATTTACCTATATTCCAGACAATTCTCCTGAATTTGCATTACTAGAAAATGAGAATCCAAGTGATCATAATGATACAGAAAACAACTTTATTTTAGACACAGAAAAAATTTTTTCTAGTATAGATGTTAATATGGAGTTTATTAAAACTAAATATAATACTTTAATAAACAGTGATATTATTTTAAGAGATTTTGTTATAAATGCTAGAGGAAAGCAATATAAAGCCTTTATTATTTATATAGATGGAATGATAAATTCTGAAGTTTTAAATGATTTTATTTTAAAACCTCTTATGATGAGAAATAGAAATAATATGTTTGATAATGACCAAAATAGAATTATATCTGAGGCTGTGACTAATAATGTTACTGTAAGAAAAGTTAAGAAATTTGATTTAGCTGATTACTTAAAAAGTTGTTTAATTCCTCAAAATTCTATTAAAGAGCTAGATTCATTTTCAGATGTTTTTTCTGGTGTGAATTCCGGAAATTGTGCTCTTTTTGTTGATACTTTAGGAATTGCTTTTGATATTGAAGTAAAAGGTTTTAAGCAAAGAAGTGTGGAAAAACCTAATAATGAAATTGTAATTAAAGGTCCTCATGAATCTTTTGTTGAAAATATTAGAACTAATACTTCTCTTTTACGTAGAATTGTTAATAATGAACATCTTATTATAGAAAATGTAGAAATTGGTAAAATTACAAAAACAAAATGTGCCCTTTGCTATATAAAAGATATTACTAATACTGATTTAATTGCAGAAGTTAGGTTTAGACTTAATAATGTAAAAATTGATTCACTCATCTCTAGTGGTCAATTAGAACAATTAATTACAGATACTAATGATGTTGCTGTTCCTCAAAATCTTTCTACAGAAAGACCAGATAAAGCTGCAAGTTATCTTCTTGAAGGTAGAGTTGTTATTTTAGTTAATGGTAATCCATATGCTTTAATTATTCCTTCTGTATTAGTTGATTTTATTAAGTCTCCTGATGATAGAAATTTAAAACCTGCTTTTGCAAATTTTGTTTTATTTATACGTCTTTTAGGAACTGCTATAACTTTATTACTTCCTGGAATATATATAGCAATTACTAGTTTTCATCAAGAATTTTTACCTACTGAGCTTTTGTTTTCTATTATTGCTTCTAGAAATGCGGTTCCTTTTCCTACAATTGTAGAGATATTGATAATGGAAATTTCTTTTGAACTAATAAGAGAAGCTGGTTTAAGAGTGCCTTCTCCTATCCGGTCCTACTATTGGTATTGTTGGTGCTATTATTATTGGACAGGCTGCTGTAAGTGCTGGTATAGTTAGTCCTATTTTGATTATTGTTGTTGCTATTACTGGAATTGCTTCATTTACTATACCAGATTATTCTTTTGGATTTCATTTACGTTTATATAGATTTATTTTTACTATTTTAGGATATATGGCTGGTTCTTTAGGTATTGCTTTAGGAATTTTTATATATTTATCAATGCTTTGTAATATAAAATCTTTTGGTGTTCCTTTTATGACTGGTACTTCTCTTGTAGAAGATTCAAAAGGTCATGGATATTTTCTTCCTTCAATATGGAAAAGGGAAAATAGAAGTTCATTTTTAAATCCTCAAAAAGAGAAAAAGCAAGAAAAAATTTCAATGAAATGGAAAGGTGAGTAAAATGCCAGATACAAAAATATCCACAAAAGAGGCTATAATGTTGATAATAAGTATTATTATATCACATACAATTGTTACTCTTCCTGCAACTTTACTAAAAAATTCTAAATCGGGCGTTATTTTGAATGTTATATTTATATCAATTCTTGCACTTATAGTTGCATATATTATATATCTTCTTTTTAAAAAATTTCAGGGAGAGGATATTATAGATATTTCCAATTATTTGGGTGGTCCTTTTTTAAAAAATATTATTGGTGTAATTTTTATAACTTATTTTGTGAGTACTGGTGGAATTCTTCTTAGAAATTTTGCAGAAGGTCTAAAGGTAATTTATTTTCCTAATACTAATATTTTATATATTATTTTAAGTTTTATAATAACTATATGTATAACAACTTCTTTTACTTTTAAATCAAATATAAAAGTAATTTCTATTATACTTCCAATAGTTATAATAAGTATTATATTTTTGTTTATAGGCAATTTGCCTCAATTTAATTTTAATCAAATGTTTCCATTGTTAGGAGATGGTTTTTATAATACTTTTGTAACTGGACTTGGAAATATTGTTGCTTTTGGTGGGATTTCATGTCTTTATATTATCCCTCCAATGCTCAAAAATCCAGAAGATTTTAAAAAAATTGCTCTAACTGGTATTGGTATTTCTGCAATTTATTTGGTTTTATGTGTTGCTACATTGCTTTTTATGTTTTCATTTTTCCTATATGTTGATGAAATACTTCCTCTTTATACTGCTGCAAGTTATATAGAATATGGTTCATTTTTTCAAAGATTGGATTCACTTTTTTTACTTGCATGGATGCTCGAAATATGTTGCTATTTAACTATTTGCTCTCAATTTTCTTGTATAGTGTTTAAGAAAGTTGCTAATCTAAAATATGAAAAGCCGATAAAACTCATATTTCCATTTTTAATATTTAGTTTTGCTTTATTACCAAAAAATGTTGCTATATCAAGATTTCTAGGGGATACATTATATAGATATGTTGTCTTATTCGTTGTTTTTGGATTAGGTCTTTTAATTTTAATACTTGCTAATATAAAGAAGAAAAAGGAGGAACATTTAAATGAAAAGTAAAATATTTAAATTCTTTATAATTATAGTACTTATTATGCTAATTATAGCTTTTAATTCTTCTTATAAATCATTAAGTTTAAGTAATATTTCAATAGTTGTAGCTATGGCAATTGATACATCTGATTCTAATAATATGAGGGTAACATTTCAATTTACAAAACCTACATCTACTTCAGATACAGGTTCAAATGAAGAATCTCCATCTATTATAAATTCAGTAGATGCTTCTTCTATAAGTAGTGCTATAAATTTAATGAATGCTTACATTGGAAAAAAGCTTACTCTTTCTCATTGTAAACTTATAGTTTTTTCTGAAGAATTTGCACAAAAAGGTATTTCAGATGAAGTATTTACACTTATGAATGATAATCAAGTAAGACCTTCTACAAATATTGTTATTAGTAAATGCACTGCTAAATATTATATAGAAAACTCTAAACCAATTTTTGATTCACTAATCTCAAAATATTATGAAACTTATGCAAATTCTAGTCAATATACTGGATATACAACAGAAGCAACTATTGGAGATTTTTTTAATAGTTTAAATTGTAAATCATGTGAACCATATGCAATACTTGGAGGGATAAATTCTGGAACAAGTACATCTAATTCTAGTTCAATTACTAACTCAAATTCTAATACAATTTCTGAAGCTAATACCTCTTCTGTTCCATCAGAGCAAGATTCTAATATAAAATCAAATGAATCTGCAATTACTGGTCACATTAAATCAGAAAATATTGGTCTTGCTGTATTTAAAGGAGATAAAATAGTTGGTGAATTAACTGCTATAGAAAATCTTGCATTTCTTTGTACCAAAAATGAAATTGATGGATTTTTAGTCTCAGTACCTGATCCTCAAGATGAAAATAAATCTATTGATGTTTACCTTACTCCCCAAAAAAAATCTAAAATGTCTACAAAAATAGTAAATGGTTCTCCTTATGTGACTATAGAATATTCTTTTACTGGTCGTATATATTCAATGTCTAGTAATTCTGACTATCTTGATGATAATATGCTAACTGAAATATCAAATACTTGTGATGCTTATTTAGAATCTGTCTTTTCATCGTTTTTTTATAAAACTGCTAAAATTTTTAATAGTGATATAGTAGGTGTTGGAAAAAGTGCTCTTTCTTCATTTAGAACCTCTTCTGACTTTGAAAATTATAACTGGGAAGAAAACTATAAAAATTCATTTTTTGATATAACTGTAAATTCAATTGTAAAATCTGGATTTTTGTTAATGTAAATAGGTTTATAGATATTTCCTAATAAAAAATCTAAATTTATTATAAGGAGTTTATATATTTTAATATTTAAACTAAGTTTCATTTTTTACTGGACTTTCTAATCAATCTAATATATTAGTTAGATATTAAAATATCTTAAATTATTATGGGTATTGTTTATAAAAGTTTATTTATAATTTTTTCTGCTTATTTACTAATTAAAAGTATCTCTTATTCCATTTACGAATACAAAGAAGAAAAAAATAAATATGGAAGTTTATTTTTTCTTCTTATTGTAATTATAACTATCGCTTTCTCAAATACTATGGTTATTATAAATATTTAATTTCAAAATCCACCTGTCTCAACATCTTATTAGCAGAAATAACTCTAACATTCACCTTATCTCCAATTTTATAAGTTTTATGACTCTTCTCTCCCATAAGACTCTTTCTCTTATCATCATAAATAAAGTATTCATCTCCCAAATTTTCAAAGCGAATCAATCCTTCTACTGTATTTTCTAATTCCACAAACATTCCAAATTGAGTAACAGAAGAAACAATTCCTTCATATTCTTCTCCAATTTTACTTTCCATATATTCAGCCTTTTTCAAATCTTCACTATCTCTTTCTACTTTTGTTGCTATTTTTTCTCTTTCTGATGATTGGTTTGCCGCTTCTTCTGCTTTTTGAATATATTTTTGAACATAATTTTCATCTACATTATATCCTTCTTCTAGATAATGTGAAATAATTCTATGTATAAACAAATCTGGATATCTACGTATTGGTGATGTAAAGTGGCAGTAATATTTGCTTGCAATTCCAAAATGTCCTTTATTTTCTGCTTCATATCTTGCTACTTTTAATGTTCTTAATATGAAGTGTGATATTACTCTTTCTTCTTCTTTTCCTTTTATTTCTTCTAATATTTTTTCAAATTCTTTTGGATATACTTTTTCATTTACAACTTTTATTTTTAAATTAAAATTGTATAAAAATTGATTTAGTTCTTTTACTTTGTCTAAATCTGGTTCTTCATGTACTCTATAAATAAATGGTGCATCTAGCCAATAAAATTTTTCTGCTATTGTTTCATTTGCTGTTAACATGAATTGTTCTATTATTTCATTTGAAAAATATATTTCATATGGATGAACATCTATTGCTTTTCCTTCTACATCTAACTCTATTTTACTTTCTGGTATTTCTAAATTTAGATATCCTTGAGTTATTCTTCTTTGTTTTAAAATTTTGGCAAGTTCTGCCATTGTTTCAAAATCTTTTATATATTTTTCGTATTTTTTTAATATTTTTTTGTCTGATTTATCTAATATTGTTTGTACATCTTTATAATTCATTCTTTCTGTTACATTTATAACTGCTTTATATACTTCTGATGAAATTACATTTCCTTTATTATCTATTTCCATTGAACATGATAGTGTAAACCTGTCTTGTCCTGCATTTAAACTACATATTCCATTTGATAATTCTCTTGGAAGCATTGGTATAACTCTTCCTAATAGATATATACTTGTTCCTCTAATATATGCTTCCCTGTCTAGTAAGCTTCCATCTTTAACATAGTGGCTGACATCTGCAATATGGACATCTAGCCTATAATTTCCATTTTCTAATTTTATAACTCTAACTGCATCATCTAAATCTTTTGCATCTTCTCCATCTATTGTAAAGATTATATGATCCCTTAAGTCTACTCTATTTGGAATTTCTTTTTTGTTAATTTCTGTTCCACATTCTTGTGCTTCTTGGACTACTGGTTCTGGAAATCTTGCTGGTAAGTTATATTCTTTTATTAGAGATAACATGTCTATTCCTGCCTGATTAGGTGGCCCTAATACTTCTATTACTTTTCCTTCTGCTTTTTTTCCTTTGCTTGGATATTTAGTTATTTTTACTAAAACTTTATGACCATTTCTTGCTTTTCCAAAATCATTTTTAGATATAAATATATCTGTTCCAAAGTTTTTGTCATCTGGTACAACAAATCCAAAAGTTTTATTATTTTGAAATGTTCCTACTACTGTGTCTTTTTCTCTTTTTATTACTCTTTTTATTTTTCCTTCTGCTTTTTTTATTTTATTTTTTTCTTCAGTAATTTCAATTACTACTTTATCTCCATTTAAAGCATTTAAAGAATTTTCTTTTGAAATATATATTTCATCTTCTCTTCCTTCTATTTTTACAAATCCAAATCCTTTTTGGTTTCTTCTATATGTTCCTTCTAAAAATTCTTCTTCTATAACTCTATATCTATTCTTTCTGTTTTTTCCTATCTTAAATTCTATTTCTAGATTATCTAAGGCTTTTAAAAAATTATTATATTCTTTTTTTGGTACTCCCAGAATCATTGCTATTTCTTTTGCTTTCATGGGAACATAGTCCTTATCTTTCATAAATTCTAATATTATTTCTTCTTTTTTATCCATTTGTTTCCTTTCCTTTACAATAAACTGTATGTAGCTTTAGGTGTTGTTTTGTTAACATTCTTCTACACTTTTATAACAAACTCTATATAACTTTAAATTATTCAAGTTTTTATTTAAAATAAAATATTTTATTTTAAAAAGAAAAAAGGGCGAGTTAATGTTAACCGCCCCCTATTTTTGTCTTATTATATAGTAAATAGTATACCTAATTTTGTGGACCAAAATGGAGTGCCCTTATTAGTTCATCCCTATTAGTTCAAAAATTATTTTGCCATATATAGTATACCTAGTGCTATTGTTAAAATTGCAAATATTATTGATAAGATAACAGTCCATCTTTTTAATTTTCCTTCTTTTGTTCTACCTTTGTTTTTTTCATAGAAATTATTTGTTGATGATCCTGTAATTGTTGATGATAGTCCTGAATCTTCTTTAGATTGCATCATTGCTAATATGATTATAGCTATAGCAACAATAAAATATACTACTATTATAATATTTCTTGCGATTTCCATGTGTGTTTCCTCCTAAGCTTTTCATTCATTTGGATTTTATTGTATCATATATTATTTAAAAATGCAATTATATATAGAAATATTTTTTAATACATTCCTTCCATTCCAGCTCCTGCTCCTGAATTTCCGCAGTTGCATGATTTTTCTTCTGGAACATCTGTTACTAAGCTTTCTGTTGTTAATACCATTGATGCTATTGATGCTGCATTTTGTAAAGCACTTCTTGTTACTTTTGTTGGGTCTACTATTCCTGATTTTTTCATGTCCACATATTTTTCTTCTGCTGCATCAAATCCTGTTCCTACTGGTGATTGTTTTACTTTGTCTATTATTACTGCTGGTTCTAATCCGCAGTTTCTTGCAATTTGTTTTGCTGGTTCTTCTAGTGCTGTTAGTACTATTTTAGCTCCTAATGCTTCTCCTCCTTCTAGTGTAGATACTAATTTTTCTACTTCTGGGATAACATCTAATAGAGCTGTTCCTCCTCCTGCTACTATTCCTTCTTCTACTGCTGCTTTTGTTGCAGATAATGCATCTTCTATTCTTAATTTCTTTTCTTTCATTTCTACTTCTGTTGCAGCTCCTACACCTATTACAGCTACACCACCTGCTATTTTTGCTAGTCTTTCTTGTAATGATTCTTTGTCATATTCACTTGTTGTTTCTTCTATTTGTGTTTTTATTTGTTTTACTCTTGCTGTTAGTTTTTCTTTATCTCCCATTCCATCTACTATTATTGTATTTTCTTTTTGTACTTTTACTTGTTTTGCTCTACCTAATTGGTCTATTCTAGTATCTTTTAATTCTAATCCTAAATCTGATGTAATTACTTCTCCTCCTGTTAGTATTGCAATATCTTCTAGCATTGCTTTTCTTTTATCTCCAAATCCTGGTGCTTTTACTGCTACTACATTTAGTACTCCTCTTAATTTGTTTAATACTAATGTAGATAATGCTTCTCCTTCTATATCATCACAAATTATTACTAATTTTGCAGATTGTTGCATTAAAGCTTCTAGTAGTGGTAAAATTTCTTGGATATTGCTTATTTTTTTATCTGTGATTAAAATATATGGGTTGTCTATAACAGCTTCCATTTTGTCTGTGTCTGTTACCATATATGGTGATACATATCCTTTATCAAATTGCATTCCTTCTACTACATTTAATTCTGTATTAGATGTTTTTGATTCTTCTATTGTTATAACACCATCTTTTGAAACTTTTTCCATTGCTTCTGCAATTAGTTCTCCAACTTCTTCGTTATTTGCAGATATACTTGCAACTCTTGCTATATCTTCTTTTCCATTAACTTGTGAGCTAATTCCTTTTAATGCTTCTACAGCTTTATTTACTGCCTTATCCATTCCTCTTTTTATTGACATTGGGTCAGCTCCTGCTGCTACATTTTTTACTCCTTCTTTAATCATACTTTGGGCTAAAACTGTAGCTGTTGTTGTACCATCTCCTGCTACATCATTTGTTTTTTCAGAAACTTCTTTAACTATTCTTGCTCCCATATTTTCGAATTTATCTTCTAATTCAATTTCTTTTGCTATTGTAACACCATCATTTGTAATAAGTGGTGCTCCAAAGCTTTTATCTAAAACTACATTTCTTCCTTTTGGTCCTAATGTGACTTTTACAGTGTCTGCTAATTTATTAACACCTTCTAATAAAGATTTTCTAGCATCTTCTCCAAATTTTATTTGTTTTGCCATTTTTAATCATTCCTTTCATATTTTTCGATTTTGGTTAATCATGTCCAAATTGACTATTTTTCATTTTGATTACTTTTAGTTGTGTCACTATAAAATATTTTTTATTTAAGATGTATCACAAATAATCGTTTATTCCAATTAGTTATTATTGCTATTTTTGTTATTTTGCTATTATTCTACTATTGCTAAAATATCATCTTGTTTTACTATTAGATAATCTGTTCCTTCATATTTTACTTCTGTTCCAGAATATTTGCTTACAATTACATTGTCTCCTTTTTTTACATTCATTTCTTCTGGTTTTCCATCTATTATTTCTCCTGGTCCTACTTCTATTACTTCTGCTATTTGTGGTTTTTCTTGTGCACTACTTGCTAATATTATTCCACTTTTTGTTGTTTCTTCGCCTTCTTTCATTTTTATTAATACTCTACTTCCTAATGGTTTAATCATTTATATTACCTCCTTTTAGATATTGTGTTTTTAGCACTCATATCGTTTGACTGCTAATAATTTATACCTTATGATTAAAAAAGTCAATAGTTTTTTATAAAATTCACAAATTTTTCACATTTCTTATAATCACTAGTTTGTTTTAATTATAATATGTCTAGAACATTATAAAAATTATATATTAAATATCTTATAAGTTTATACATCTATAGTTACGATTTGTAGCTATTTCTTCTAATATATTCAATGTTTAATAATTTTATAACTAAATATATCACTTGAAAGCCCCCGGCATAATGCCGTGGGCTTTGGAGTGTTTAATTTATTTTGCTTCATATTCTTTCGCTTGAAATTTTAAATCAATTTCAAAGCAAAATCTGTTTATTGTTTGATATACCCTTTCTTTAAATTTTTCTCTGAGGATACTGTTCAATTGTTTATTTGCTACTCTGCATTGAGGATACTTTATAATAATCTCAGCATTATTTTCATCTTCTAACTCTATAATGCCCATAATATTACTATTTTCATCCTCAATGATAAAATAATAATTTTCTGAGTTTTTCTTTCTTAACTCTTCTTCAATAATTGCCTTCTTTTTTCTGTCTAAATTAAGTGCTTTAGCAATTTTTGCCGAATCCTCTTCAAATGCTGACCTTAGTATGGTGTTAAATTGCTTATCTCTCATATACGTGAAATATTCATCAGTATTGATATTAAACATACACACATCACTGTAAATCCGCACATCTGCTACATTGGGTTTTTTCATTTGTATATACCTCCATCTGAAATTTTTTCACATATTATTATATCACTATTTACATAATTTTGCAATTCTTTGCATTTTCTACTAATTTTACAAATAGTGGTGCTGGTGAATCTGGTCTTGATTTTAGTTCTGGGTGGAATTGTCCTGCTATAAAATATGGGTGAACTTTTGTGTCTAATTCTACCATTTCTACTAAATTACCATCTGGAGATGTTCCTGAACATATTAGACCTGCTTTTTCTAATTGTTCTTTATAATCATTGTTATATTCAAAACGATGTCTGTGTCTTTCGTTTATTTCTTTTTTTCCATATACTTCATATGCTAGTGTTCCTTCTTTTATTACACATGGATAGCTTCCTAATCTCATTGTTCCACCTTTTTTGTATATCTTTTTTTGGTCTTCCATTATATGGATAACTGGTTTTTTTGCATCTTCTTCAAATTCTGCTGATGTTGCATCTTGTAATCCTAATACATTTCTTGCATATTCTACTACTGACATTTGCATTCCTAGACAAATTCCTAAGAAAGGTATTTTGTTTTCTCTTACATAGTGGATTGTTTCTATCATTCCTTCTATTCCTCTGTTTCCAAATCCTCCTGGAACTATTACTCCTTGTAATCCTGAAAGCATTTGTTTTACTGTTTCTTTTGTTATTTTTTCTGAATCTATAAATTTTATATCAACATTTACTTTGTTTACAAATCCTGCATGATGTAAGCTTTCTACTACTGATAGATATGCATCTTCTAGTTTTATGTATTTTCCTACTATTCCTATTGTTACTTTATCATCTTTATTTATTGCTCTTATATCTTCTATCATTTTTTCCCATTCTGAATTGTCTGGTATATAATTATCTAATTTTAGATGATTACATACTTCTCTAGCTAGTCCTTCTTTTTCTAACATTAGTGGTACAGCATATAGGCAATCTGCTGTTAGGTTTTGTATTACACTTGTTTTTCTTACATTACAAAATAGTGATAATTTTTCTCTTATATTTTCTGGGATTTCTTGTTCTGTTCTGCATACTAATATATTTGGTTTTATTCCTAGACTTTGTAATTCTTTTACTGAATGTTGTGTTGGTTTTGATTTTATTTCATTTGAACCAAATATGTAAGGTAATAGTGTAACATGTATGTATAATACATCTTCTGGATTTTTTTCTAGTCCTACTTGTCTTATTGCTTCTATTATTGATAATCCTTCTATATCTCCTACTGTTCCTCCTATTTCTGTTATAACTATGTCTGTGTCTGTATTTTCAAATCCATATATTCTTTCTTTTATTTCATTTGTTATATGTGGTATTACTTGAACTGTTTTTCCTAAGTAGTCTCCTCTTCTTTCTTTTTCTAATACACTTAAATATACTTTTCCCATTGTTACACTAGAATTCTGTGTTAAATTTTCATTTATGAATCTTTCATAATGTCCTAAATCTAAATCTGTTTCTGCTCCATCATCTGTTACAAAAACCTCTCCATGTTCATATGGGTTCATTGTTCCTGGGTCTACATTTATATATGGGTCAAATTTTTGGATTGTTACTTTATATCCTCTATTTTTTAATAATCTTCCTAGTGATGCTGCTGTTATTCCTTTTCCTAGTCCTGATACTACTCCTCCTGTTACAAATATATATTTTGTGTTCATTTTTTTCTCCTTTTCTTTTTTATATTTTTAATTTCTATTGTGCATATGATCCCATATATTGTTGATAGAACCAGCTTTGATAATCAAATGGTGTTAATGTTTCTGGTAAGCCATAATCTACTCCATTTGTTTCTACACTTATTGATGTGATTTTTATTGGTGTTACTGGTACACTTTGTTCTGTGTTTCCTGTTGTTTCTGAGTCGTCTGCTACTTTTGTTTCTACATTTTCTATATTGTGTACTATATCCATTCCTTCTATAACTCTACCAAATGCTGTATAGTTTCCATCTAAAGAATTATTTGCTTGTGTCATTATAAAAAATTGTGCATTTCCAGAATTATATGATTCTTCTGCAAGTGATGAGTCATATTGACTATAATCAGATCTTGCTACTCCTAATGTTCCTTCTGTAAATCTTACTGTGTTGTTTACTCCATTTGAAATAAATTCTCCTTTTATAGTGTAATCTTTATCTTCTCCACCGTCTTTTAAATCACTTAATTTTGCTCCTGTTGTTCCATCTCCGTTTTTTGTTCCTCCTTGTATCATAAAGTCTTTTACAACTCTATGGAAAGATGATCCATTGTAATATCCTCTATTTGCTAATGCTATAAAGTTTGCTACTGTTTCTGGCGCTTGTTCTGGATATAGTTCCATTTTTATTGTTCCATATCCTTCTACTTCCATAGTTGCTATTGGTCTATTATCTTGCATTGTTAATTTTTGATAATATCCATATCCTACTACTCCAATTAAAATAATTACTACTACTAATGCAATAATCCATAATATTTTTTTCCATAATTCCATAATATTTTACCTCACTTAAAAATTATTTAGATTTTTTTAGGTAATCTATAAACCTTTCTTACAATAATACATTGTCAAAGACAAATTGTTCTTGCATTCTTTTTAATGATTGTTTTATTGTTCTTGCTCTTACTTCCCCTATCCCATCAACTTCATCTAAGCTTTCTATGTCTGCTGCTAAGATATGTTGGAATGATTTAAATGATGAAATTAAGTTTTCTACTATATTTGATGGCATTCTTGGGATTTTGTTTAAGATTCTATATCCTCTTGTATATACTGCTACTTCATCATAATTATCAAAATTTTCAAACCCTAATAATTTTGCAATATTTGATTCTTTTGTTAAATCTTCATATTGTAATTCTGAGATTTCATCTAATACTGTTTCTGGTGTTCTTTTCTTTTTGGTTGGTACTAAATAATCTTTTACTATTAGCAATTCTTCCTTTTCTATTCCTGATATCATTTCTTCTAATTGCATTTTTACTAGTCTTCCATCACTGCCTAATTCATAGATTTGCCCTTGTATTTCTTCTGCAATTCTCATTACCATTTCTGCTCTTTGTATTGCTATTACTACATTTTCTAATGTTACTATATCATTAAATTCATATTCATTTAATGTGTTTAGTTTATTGTCAAAAACTTTTTTGTATCTTTCTAGTGTTTGTACTCCTTGATTTGCTTTGTTTAATACAACATCTGTGTCTTCTAGTATGTATCTATTATTTCCTTTAAATACTGTTATTATATTTCTTCTTTGTGATATACTTATTACTAGTTCTCCTGTTTGTTTTGCTGTTCTTTCTGCTGTTCTATGTCTTGTCCCTGTTTCTCTTGTTTCTATTTCTCTTGATGGAATAAGTTGTGCATTTGCAAATAATATTCTTTTTAAATCTCCACTTAAAACAATTGCTCCATCCATTTTTGCAAGTTCATATAGCCTTGATGATGTGTATTCTTCATTTATTGAAAAACCTCCATCTACAACTTGTTTTATTACATCACTGTCATCTGTGATTAGAAGTAATGCACCAGTTTTTGCTCTTAATATATTTTCTAATCCATCTCGAATTGGGGTTCCAGGTGCTATCATTTTTAAAATTTCTGTGATTTCATTTTCATTTTTCTTTCTCAATCTAGAAGCCTCCTATTTTTTAATGAATATTTATTTTATTTGTTTGTTCTTATTGTTTGTTATTGGATCTGTTTTTGCAATTATTATTTTAGTCCTATTTTTTTCATCGCTTCATTTACATCCTTGACCCCTATTATATCTAATTTGAAATTATCTTTCAATACTTTTTTGTTACTTTCTGGAATTATACATGTTTTAAATCCTAATTTTTCTGCTTCTTTGAGTCTTTTTTCTATTAAATTTATTCTTCTAACTTCTCCTGTTAATCCTACTTCTCCCATTATTACCATATTTTTTGGTATAGATATATTTTTAAAGCTTGAGGCTGTTACAACAATCATTCCTAAGTCAATTGATGGTTCGTTTATTCTTAATCCTCCTACTACATTTAAGTATACATCTTGTGAGCCAAGCATTAGCCCTGCTCTTTTTTCCATTACTGCAATTAAAAGTGATAAACGATTAAAATCTACACCATTTGCTGTTCTTTTTGGAAATCCAAATATACTTTGTGTTGTTAGTGCTTGTAATTCTACAAGTATTGGTCTTGTTCCTTCCATACATGATACTATACATGAACCTGGTGGGTTATCTTCTCTTTCTGATATTAACACATCTGATGGATTTAATATTTCTGTCATTCCTTCTTCTTTCATTTCAAACATTCCTATTTCATTTGTTGATCCAAACCTGTTTTTTACTCCTCTTAGAATTCTGTATGAAAAATATCTTTCTCCTTCCAGATATAAAACTGTGTCTACCATATGTTCTAGAACTCTTGGTCCTGCTATGTTTCCATCTTTTGTTACATGTCCTATTATTATTGTTGTAATATCTCTAGATTTGCATACTCTCATTATTTGTGATGTTATTTCTCTTACTTGGCTTACACTTCCTGCTGCTGATGTTATTTCTTCTGAATACATTGTTTGTATTGAGTCTATTATTACTAGCTTTGGATTTATTTCTATTATTGCTTGATTTACTATATCAATGTCTGTTTCTCCTAAAAATAATATGTCTTCGTTTTTTATTTTTAGTCTATCTGCACGTAGTTTTATTTGTTCTGCTGATTCTTCTCCAGATACATATAGTACTTTTCCTTCTCCTTTTACTTTATCACAAATTTGTAGAATTAGTGTTGATTTTCCTATTCCTGGTTCTCCTCCAAGTAATATTAGAGAGCCTTTTACAAGACCTCCTCCTAATACTCTATCTAGTTCTCCAAAACCTGTTGAAGTTCTAAATTCTTCTTTTGCTACATATGAATTTAATTTTTGTGGTGTATTTCTTTTTTTGTCTTCTGGTTTTAAAGAACTGTTTTTGCTTTCTACTATTTTTTGCTCAAAAAAACTATTCCAGCTATTGCAAGCTGGACATTTTCCTAACCATTTTCCAGATTCGTATCCACATTCATTGCATACAAAGACTGTTTTATTTTTTGCCATTTTTTACAATAATTCCTTTCTTGCCTTTGCTATTTCTATTAAAGGCATAAGTTTATATGAATAATTTTTTAATTTTTTTATTCGCTTTTTTATATTATTAACTTTGTCATAATTTGCAATCTATAGCATAGCTAATATTTCTTAAACAAAAAAAGTATAGCATAATTTTTTGTTATTTGCTATACTTTTGTGATTTTTATTTTTTCTTTTTAAAGCTTACTTCTTGGAATAAGAAATCATGTACTTTTTCCCATGTTATTTCTTGATGTAAAAATTCGTTTATCTCATCTTCTATTTTTTGTTGATATGGTGTTAATTCTACTTTTATTTCTTTATTCCAATCTATTGGTTGTAACCAGAATGCTTTGAATTTTGTCCAAAATCCTTGTTTTACTGGTAAATCTTGATTTCTTATTGTTCCTGCATTTTGTATAAATCCGTTGTTTCCATTTTCTTGATTATTATTTCCATCAAATTGTACTCCACCAAATACCCCTGATACTTTGTTTTCTTCTCCTAAATCTGCCATGTTTCCTTCCTCCTTTGTAGTTTTATCATTCATTTTATTTATACTATATTTTTCCAAATTATTCAAGGTGTTTTTAGCATTTTTTTATTACATTTTAGTTACATTTATATTACATGTATGTTTCTTTATGTTGCATAAATATTTGATGAAAAAATATTTTTTTATTTTAATTTTATATTTCAGCTTCTATATGTTCTGTATATGCTTTTTTGCATGTAACTGTTTTTATTTGGTTTTCTAGTTTTTCTGTTGTTTTACATGTAATTAGTAAATAATTTTCTGTGTGCCCATAATATGTTCCTTCTTTTTCTTCCTCAAATAGAACTTCTACTTTTTTGTTGCAATATTTTTTGTTATATTCAAGTTGATTTTTGTCTGATAATTCTATTAGCTTTTTACTTCTTTCTTCTTTTATTTTTCCATCTACTTGATTTGGCATTATTGCTGCTTTTGTTCCTTTTCTTTGTGAATATTTAAAAATATGCATTTTATAAAATTTTATTTCTTCTAAGAATTTATATGTTTGATTGAATTCTTCTTCTGTTTCTTGTGGGAAACCAACTATAATATCTGTTGTTAACATTACATCTTTATAGTATTCTCTAAGTAATTCTGTAATTTCTTTAAATTGTAATGTATTATATCTTCTATTCATTCTTTTTAGTGTTTCGTCACATCCACTTTGTAGTGATAAATGAAAGTGATGACATATTTTGTCTAGTTTTACTAGTCTTTCCATAAATTCTTGAGTTATGAGTAGTGGTTCTAGTGAACCTAATCTAATTCTTTTTATTCCTTCTATTTTGTTTAATTCTTCTAATAAATCTATTAGAACATATCCATTTTTAAAATCTTTTCCATATGATGCTATATGAATTCCTGTGATTATAATTTCCTTGATTCCTTTTTGAGCAATTGCTTTTACCTCTGAAATTATATGTTCTGGTCTTCTGCTTCTAACTCTTCCTCTTGCATATGGTATTATGCAGTATGAACAAAATCTATCACATCCATCTTGTACTTTTATTACTGCTCTTGTTTTTTCTGTAAATGTTATATCTCCAAATTCTACAAAATCTGTTTTGTGTAATACATCATCTATTTCTGCTTTTTTTATATTGTCTTTTATATAGTTTTCTACATATGTAACTATATCTGCTTTTTCATTGTTTCCTAAAATTATATCTATTTCTGGTATTTTTTCTAATTCTTTTTCTGCTACTTGTACATAACATCCTACTGCTACTACTATAGCATTTGGATTTGTTTCTTTTACTCTTCTTAGCATTTGTCTTGATTTTCTGTCTGACATATTTGTAACTGTGCATGTATTTATTATATATATATCTGCCTTTTCTTTTTCTTCTACTACTGTATAGCCTTTTTCTATGAATTTTTGTGCCATTGCATTTGTTTCATATTGGTTTACTTTACATCCTAGTGTTATAAAGGCTACTTTTTTTATTTTTTCCATTTTTTATACAATTCCTTTCTTTAAGGCACAAATCTGAATGGGTAATTTCCATGTTTTTGATATCATTCAACATTTTCTCTATCTTTATTATCTTCTTGCTTTTCCATCTAATACATCTAGGTTTTCTAGTGCTTTTCCTGTTCCAATTGCTACACAAGATACTGTGTCTTGTGCTATCATAACATTTATTCCTGTTTTTTCTTGTAATAGTCTATCTAGTCCATCTATTAAGCAACCTCCACCTGTCATGTATATTCCTTTGTCACTTATATCTGCTGCAAGTTCTGGTGGTGTTTTTTCTAATACTCCATGAACAGCATCCACTATCATCATAGCTGGCTCTATAAGTGCTTCTAACATTTCACTTGAGTGTATTGTTACTGTTTTTGGTAATCCTGTAATTAAATCTCTTCCTCTTATATCCATTTCTACATCTTGTATTTTTGGATATACACAACCAATATTTACTTTTAGGTCTTCTGCTGTTCTTTCTCCAATTGCTATATTGTGTTTTTTCTTAATATATTTTACAATTGCTTCGTCAAATTTGTCTCCTGCTACTTTTATTGATGAACTAACTACAGACCCTCCTAATGAAATTACTGCTATATCTGTTGTTCCTCCTCCTATATCTACTACCATATTTCCACATGGTTTGGCAATATCTATGCCTGCTCCTATTGCTGCTGCTATTGGTTCTTCTATTAAATATACTTTTCTTGCTCCAGCTTGGGTTGCTGCATCTATAACTGCTTTTTTTTCTACTTCTGTTACTTGAGAAGGAATACATATCATTATTCTTGGTGAAAATACAAATTTTCCACATACTTTGTTTATAAAATATTTTAACATTTTTTCTGTAACTGTATAATCAGATATTACACCATCACGTAATGGTCTTGTTGCTATAATATTTCCTGGTGTTCTTCCTAACATTCTTCTTGCTTCTCCTCCAACTGCTAGAACGTCTCCTGAATTATTATCAACTGCAACAACAGAAGGTTCTCTTAATACTATTCCCTTCCCTTTTACATATACAATAACAGTTGCTGTTCCTAAATCTATTCCTACATCTTGTCCAAAACCAAATTTAAACATTTTTACCTTCCCTTCATAATTTCATTTCAATTTGCTTATATTTTTGATTAGTTATGTTTTATAATTATTTATATTTCATTTTTATTACAAATTCATTTCAATTATATTACAGAACCCATAAATTATCAATATTTTTTCTGGATTTTTATAAAAAAATTTTAGCATAGTTATTTTTAAAAATCAAGCAAAACAAAAAAGACTTTGAAATATTTGGATTTATTTAAATTTCAAAGTCTTTTATTATTATTTATTATTTATTTTGACTGTTTTGCTTCTACTGGATAAACACTAACTTGTTTTTTGTCTTTACCTTTTCTTTCAAATTTAACATTTCCATCTATCAATGCATATAGTGTATCATCACTACCTTTTCCCACATTAACTCCTGGATGTACCTTTGTTCCTCTTTGTCTTACTAAGATATTTCCAGCTAAAACAAATTGTCCGTCTCCTCTTTTTACACCAAGACGTTTTGATTCACTCTCTCTACCGTTATGGCTACTACCTTGACCTTTTTTATGAGCCATGCTTTCTCACTCCCTTCGGTTTGATTTTTTATTTTCTTACCGTTATATTTTCTAAAATTAAGCTTCTACTTTTTCAGCAACTTTTTCAGCTTTTTTAGCTGCTGTTTTTATTCCTGTAATTTCTACTTTTGTATATGGTTGTCTATGTCCTTGTGTTCTTCTGTAGTTCTTTTTAGCTTTCATTTTGAACACAATTATTTTTTTACCTTTACCATGAGAAACTACTTTTCCTTCTACTTTTACACCTTTTACATAAGGAGTTCCTACTTGTACTTTTCCTTCATCAGAAACTAAAATAACTTTATCAAATGTTACTTTTTTTCCTTCTTCTGCATCTAGTTTTTCAAAAAATACTACATCTCCTTCTGCTACTTTGTATTGTTTTCCACAGCTTTCAATTATTGCGTACATCTAAAATGCACCTCCCTTATTTGTATACTCGCTAATCCTTAAAAAAGGTAACTAAATTACTTTAGTGTTTAATATAACCTTGACTAAGCGGATTACAGTTATTTATTTTAGCATAATTTTACTGGACTGTCAAGGTTTTCTAACTATTTTTTTCGGATGAAAGGGACAGACAATTTTGTCCGAGATTTTTCATAAAATGTATTTATTAAATTTTTTCCTGATCTAAAAAATTCGGACAAAATTGCCTGTCCCTTTCATCCGCCTTTCATCCGCCATCATTCGAAAAAAATAATCCGGACAAAATGGAGTGTCCCCATTGTCCGGAATTATTTTTATTTATTTTTTACTGATGCGATATAGCAAGCTAAATCTACTAATTTGTTTGAATATCCCCATTCATTGTCATACCATGCTACTAATTTAACAAATGTATCTGTTAACATTATTCCAGCTGTTGCGTCAAATATTGATGTATGTGGGTCTGATATGAAGTCTGAAGATACTACTGGTTCATCTGTGTATTCGATGATTCCTTTGAATTCATTTTCTGATGCTTCTTTCATTGCTTTACAAATTTCTTCATATGTTGTTGGTTTTGCTAAGTTACATGTTAAGTCAACTACTGATACATCTACTGTTGGAACTCTGAATGACATTCCTGTTAATTTTCCATTTAGTGATGGAATAACTTTTCCAACTGCTTTTGCAGCTCCTGTTGATGATGGGATGATGTTTGCTGATGCTGCACGTCCACCTCTCCAATCTTTTTTAGATGCTCCATCTACTGTTTTTTGTGTAGCTGTTGTGCTATGTACAGTTGTCATTAAACCTTCTGTAATTCCAAATTTATCATTTATAACTTTTGCAAGTGGTGCTAAACAGTTTGTTGTACATGATGCATTTGATACTATATTCATTTCTGGTTTATATTCTGTATTATTAACTCCCATAACAAACATTGGGGCATCTTTTGATGGTGCACTTATTACAACTTGTTTTGCTCCTGCATCTATATGTGCTTGTGCTTTTTCCATTGTTGTAAATACTCCTGAACATTCTAATACATATTCAACACCTAATTCTCCCCATGGGATGTTGTGTGGGTCCATTTCATTATATACTTTTATTTCTTTTCCATTTACTACTAAAACTCCATCTTTTGCTTCTACAGTTCCATTAAATCTTCCATGTACTGTATCATATTTTGTCATATATGCCATATAATCTGCTGTTATGAATGGGTCATTGATTGCTACTACCTCTACTCCTTCCTTTGCTAAAGCTGCTTGGAATGAAAGATTTCCTATTCTTCCGAATCCGTTAATTCCTAATTTTACTGACATAATAAATTCCTCCTTTTTTGGTAAGTTTTATTTTTGAATTTTATTCAATCTTACCTTTCTTTGCTTAGTGAAAATTTACTATTTTACACCGGCATGTTTATTCTATATCAAAAAGATGTACTTTTCAAGTCTTTTTTCATTTTTTTGCTTCATTTTGTTCCTTTTGTTTTACAATTCACAGTCCTATTTTTGTAGAGAAGCCAACCAAAAGAAGTTATTATATAAATTTTTTAATTTTTGTGTGATTGGAATGCTTGTAGCCCTTCTTAAGATAAAATAAATGAGGAAGCGCGAAGTATGTAGCGAGAGGCTCGTTTGTTTTATCTTTAGATTATCCATATAATTTTTCTAGTACTATTATGAACATTGCATGTGACCAGCCTAGACCTATTACCCAGTTTGGTTTTAGAGTGCTATTGTCTACTTGTTCTCCTAGGAAATAGTGTTTTCCACATGTTTTTACCACAAAGTCAAATGTTTCTTTGGCTTTTTTCTTTTCTCCTGCTTCTAAGTAGTATAGTGTCATCCATAGGTTTGCTATTGGCCATGGATTTCCATTTCTATAGTGGTCTTGTTCAAATCTTTGGTATCCTCCTGTATATGTTCTTATACTTAAGTTTATTCTTTCTACTGTGTTTTGCATTTTTCTTTCTTTTGCTTTTACTACATTAAATGGCACTACTAGTCCTAACATACTTATGTCCATTTTTTTGTCTTCTGTGTTTCTTACATATGATTTTTTTTCTTCATCATATAAATTTTCATTTATATATTTTTTTATTCCTTCTTGTAGTTTTTGTATTGCTTTTTCGTTTTTGCTTATTTTTTCTTCTTTTAATCTGTTATTTTCAAATCCTGATACATTTTTGTCTAGGACTTTATATATGTTGACAATGCTTTCAAATGCTGAATATATACTTGCTAGTGAGTATAAGTGTATTCCTTCACACATTTCCCATAGATCATAACTTATGTGATATTTATGTCCTTCTTTATGGTATTCTTTTTCTAATTCTTGTTTTACTATGTCTTTTTCTCTTTCTTCTTCATCTTCTAGTCCTAGCCAATCTTTTACATATCTTTTTAAAAAGTCTATTGCTTTTTCACACATTTGTAGATTGTCTTTTAGGAATTTTTCGTTTTTTGTTTTTTGGTAATGTGTCCATACTCCATATACTACACTTGCTGTTTCGTCTATTTGGTATCCCCAACATGGTGCTAGCTTTCCATCAGTATAAAAACGTTGCTCCCACATTCCATTTTTACTTTGTGTTTTTTTGCAAAATATTTTATAGAATTTTTCTGATTCTTTTGTCATATCTAATATGTCCATTGCTCTTGTTATAAATATTGCATCTCTTGGCCAGCAATATGCATATCTTCCACATTGTGTTCTTTTTTCATCTACTTCTGCTGCTGCTATTATTCCTCCTGTTTCTTGGTTTGTTAGTAATGGGAATAATAATATACTTCTTTTGTATATTTCAAATATTTGCTCTTCATAACTATTTTTGGGCTCTTTTAGATTTAAACTATTATGTCTTTTTAGATATTTTCTCCAATAATTTTTTGTTTCTGCATATTCTTTTTCATAGTCAATCTTTTTTATTCTGTCTATTTCTTTTTCTAGGTCTGATATATTTTTGTTTTCATCTATTAAAATACATATTTGTAGTTCTTTCTTTTCTTTTGGTTTGATTGTTCCTATTTCAAAACTTATACTTGAATCTTTTGACATTCCTATATAGTCTTTATCTTGTATTTCTCCTCTTTTTATGTTGTTTATACTTCCATTTATTTGATGTCTTTTTATTTCTTTTCCTTTTGCGAATGTTGATATTGTAAAATCATGTGAGTATTGTATCATTCCTCCATCTGTTATTCTACAACTTACCATATTATTATCGTCTGATAATAGTTCTGAATGGATATAAAATTCTGTGTTTAAATCTATGTTTCCTTCATTGAAAAATATATATTTTTTTGCTAATACATTTTCTTTTATTAGCATATAATCTGTTTGTAAGATTTTTAGATTGAAGTATGTGTTTGTTACTTCTGTGTTTAATACATTTGTGTCTGTATCATAATATTGCATATATACATTGTTTATGTCGTCATGTAAGTATATTACATCTGAATCATTTATTTTTACTCCTGTATGAAAATAGTTTATATATTGTCTATTATCTTTACTTGGGAAATATAATCTTTGTAACTCTCCTTTTAGAGTGTATGTTGCAAGCATATTTTTATTTCCTATTATTGCTTCATTTAGATATTTATTTTCCATCTTTTTTCCTCTCTTATTATTCTCATTATAATTTTTAGCCTTCTATTACATTTAATATTTGTTTTTCTAAATCTTTTATCTTTTCATTTATTCTAAATACATCTTCATCTCTTAACTCTTTACTATCCATATCTTCTCTTACTGCTAGTTCCATGTCTTTCATTTCTTCTTTTAGTTTTTCTAGTCTAGATATTACTTCTGTTTTTAGTGTTACTGGTATCTTTCTTTCTGCTTTGTGTGTTAATGTTACTGTTTGACTTAGGTCATATGTTTCTCCAAAATCTGCTATTGTTACTGGTAAGTTTGTTTCTTCATCTATTTTATTTTTTAGTACTTCTTGTGATTCTTCTTCTCCATGTACTAAAAAGATGTGTTTTGGTTTTTCTATAAATGAATATATAAAATTCATAAGTCCTTCTTGGTCTGCATGTCCTGAATATCCTTCTATATATTCTATTCTTGCATTTACTGCTATTTCTTCTCCAAATATTTTTACTTTTTTTGCTCCATTTACTATATTATATCCTAGTGTTCCTGGTGCTTGATATCCTACAAATAATATTGTGCTTTTTGGGTTCCATAAATTATGTTTTAGATGATGTTTTATTCTTCCTACATCACACATTCCACTTGCTGATATTATAATACTTGGTGTTGGGTCTTCATTTAGTGCTTTTGATTCATCTGCTGTCATTGTAAATTTTAGTCCTGGAAATTCTAGTGGATTTTCTCCTTTTGATATTTCTTTTTGTGTTTCTTCATCAAATAAATCCATATTTTCTTTAAATACTTCTGTTGCTGATATTGCTAGTGGACTGTCTACATATACTGGTACTCTCATTAGTGTTTTATATTTTCTTCTAAATTCTTCATCTTTTCTAATGTCTTTTAGTTTATCTATTTCATATAATATTTCTTGTGTTCTTCCTACTGCAAATGATGGAATTACTACTGTTCCTCCATTATCTAATGTTTCTGATACAATATTTAAAAAGTCTTCTGCTTTATGGTCATTTCTTATGTGTAATCTACTTCCATATGTTGATTCCATTACTAAATAGTCTGTGTCTTCTATCATTGTTGGTTCATTTAATAATGGTATATCATTGTTTCCTAAATCTCCTGTAAATACTGTTTTTATTCTTTTTCCATTTTCTTCTACCCATAATTCAATTATACTTGAACCTAGCATATGTCCTGCATCATTAAATCTTGCATGTATTTCTGGTGTTATATCTATTATTTCATCATATTTTACTGGTTCAAATATTTCTAAACATCTTAATGCATCTTCTGCTGTATATAGTGGCTGTCTTGCTTCTTCTCCTTTACGCATTCTTTTTCTGTTTTTCCATTCACTTTCTTGTTCTTGTATATGTCCACTGTCTGGAAGCATTAAGGCACAAAGGTCACAAGTTGCTTTGTGTGCATATATTTTATTTCTGTATCCTTCTTTGTATAATTTTGGTATTCTTCCAGAATGGTCAATATGTGCATGTGTTAATAGCATAAAATCGATTTCTTTTGGATCAAATTCAAAGTCATTATAATTTTCTTCTTCTAATTCTGCTTTTCCTTGAAACATTCCACAATCTACTAAGAATTTTTTTCCTGCTGCTTCTATTAAATAGTTTGAACCTGTTACTGTTTTTGTGGCTCCTAAAAATGTTATTTTCATAATTATATCAATCCTTCTTTAAGGTATAAAACTGAATACGTATTTCCTAAATTTTAAACATTATTCAGTCTTATTTTCCTTATTATTTTATTTACAATCTTTTTATTTTTATACTAATTAAATGATTGTATAAGAAAAATTAGTATTTTAAATTTTATTCAAAAACTTTTATTCTTTTATTAACTTTAATTTTAAATTCTTTTGGTTGAATTTCATCTTTATTACCTATTTCTATTTTATTTTCAAATAGCTTTTCATCAAATAATTGTAAGTATATTTTATCTTTTTCTTTTATTAATTTTAGTTCTGCATTTTCTAGTTTTATTATTCTTGATGTAAATATATTTTTTAAGATTTTATATTCTAGTTCTTCATTTTTTGCTATTTTTGTTAGAATTTTTAGTTCTTGCGCTTTATTTATTATTACTTTACTTGTTTCTTCTATGTCTTTTCTTAATTTTTCTATATCAACTATTCTTTTTTCTGTATTAAAAGGTAATAAGATATAATATCTATATTGATATATTATTTTTAGAATCTGTTGTTTTGTAGTTGCATTTTGTACATCTTTTTGTAAGCATTTTAAGAATATTTTTTGTATTTTAATTAGTGAGGTTTCTATTTCTTTTTCTACTTTTTCTTCTTCATCTATTATTTTTAAATATTCATATTTTTGTTCTAATTCTTGTTTATATTTTACAAAATTGTGTGGATTTAGTTGTTTATTTAATTCTTCTATTTTGTCAAATAATTCTTCTCTTTCTTTTACCATTATTTCTGTAAGTATCCTTATACTGAATATTTTTTTGTCTAGTGGTAATTCTTCATTTCTTTTTATATATTCTGCTTCTAATTGTTCTTTGTTATTTAGTATTGTATCAATTTCTCTTATTTGATTTGTGATTTTTGTTTTTTCTATTGTTAATTCTTCTACAAATTTTTCTTTATTTTCTATTTTTTTAAATTTATCTTCTAATTGTTTTTTAGTTTTTATAAGTCTGGCTTTTGCTTCTTTATTATATTTTACTTCTAATAATACTGATATTTTTGATAATAATTTTGTTATTTTATTTTTTTCTTCTTTTCCATATTTTTCTTCTATATTATTTTTTAATTTTTCAAAATAATCTAACATGAATTCTGTGTTGTTTACCCATTTGTTTAAAAATTGTTCTCCTAATAATATTCTTAAATTTTGATATATTAGATTATGTGATATACTTTCTATTTCTCTTGATAGTGTTGTCCAAGAATATCCATTAAAATCTCTTAATGGTTCACACATGTTTATACTACTTCCTACATTTATTAGGTCTGATAGTGTTTCATCTATTATATAATAATCACTTTTTAAGATTCTGTCTTTTTTTGCTATTTTAGCAATAGAATATAATAATTTTCTTTCTATTGGATAACATTGTATTTCTTTTTTTTCTTTATTGACTAAAAATGTTCTATTTTTTCCAATTTGATTTTCTTGTGTATTCATATGAATTATTCTTATATGGTCACATTTGTTTTTTATTATATTTATATAATTTTGTATATATTCTTCTTTTGTTTCTACATCCTGTTTTACTATTTCTAAATCTTTGTATGCTGCTTCTATTTTATATAATATAGTTAGTAACATACTTCTTGCTGTTTCATCATAATCTTTTTTTTCTATAATTGTCTCTAATTCATTATTATAGTCTCTTTTGACTATCTTTTCTAATAACTTGTCTTTTTTCTTCTGCAATTTTAAATTCCCTTCTTCCGTTTTCTCATTTACTCCTATTTATTTTATATGATTATACTTTTTTTATCAATATTTTTTATAAATTTATTTTATTTTAATTTAATTTATGGTATTATTTACTCTGTCACTCGTCAACTGAACAAAGGGAGGGGAATATGGATATAATTATGTTTATATTTCTTACTGTCGGTATTGCTTTGTTTATCTTCTTTGCAATCTCTCACTTCATAGCTCAAAATGATTTGTATAGAACGCGAAGCAGTTATAACAAAGACCAGTTAAAGAAATATCGGTTTTACCAGGTGATTTCCATCATCATCATAATTATTACAGTCGTTTATTTTTTACGACAAAAATAATGATGCTTTGATAGGATATCGCGAAAAAGCCGTGGAAATTTTTTCCACGGTTTTTTCGAACTTCTTAAATTTTTTGATTCTTATCTATTTTAATATAATTACTATCTTATTATATAATAATACTTTAAATTTCTTTAATTTCATATTTATAAATTTTAAGAAATACTTTATTAAATTATGTTTCTTGATTATTTGTTCCTGCTCCTGTTCCCATTTTTAATTCATTTAATTTTTCAAGTGTCATTAAAACTTCTCTTGGTTTACTTCCTTGATATCCAGAAATTACTCCTCTTTCTTCCATTTGGTCAATTATTCTTCCTGCTCTTGCATATCCTACTTTAAATCTTCTTTGTATAAATGATGTTGATGCTTGTCCAGTTTCTACTACTGTTTGTATTGCATCCATTAAAAATGGATCTGTTTCGTCATCTTCTGCTTGTTCTTGTGCTAATTCTTTTTCTGTTTTATTATTATTTTCAATACTTTCTAATATGTCTTCATTGTATGTTGCTGTTCCATTTTGTTTTACAAAGTCTACTACTTTTTCTACTTCGTCATCTGATATGAATGCACCTTGTACTCTTACTGGTTTTGGTGCTCCTGATGGGAAGAATAGCATGTCTCCTTTTCCCAATAATTTTTCTGCTCCAACACTGTCTAGTATTGTTCTAGAGTCTACTTGTGATGATACTGCAAATGCTATTCTTGATGGAATATTTGCTTTTATTAGTCCTGTTATTACATCTACTGATGGTCTTTGTGTTGCTATTACTAAATGCATTCCTGCTGCTCTTGCTTTTTGTGCTAATCTACATATTGCTTCTTCTACGTCTTTTGCTGCTACCATCATTAAATCTGCAAGCTCATCTACTATTATTACTATTTGAGGAAGTTTTCCAATTCCTCCTTCTTTTTCTATTGCTTTATTATATCCTTTTAAATCTCTTACACCTTTGCTTGCAAATTTGTTATATCTATCATCCATTTCTTGTACTGCCCATGCAAGTGCTCCTGCTGCTTTTTTAGGGTCTGTTACCACTGGGATTAAAAGATGTGGTATTCCATTATATACAGAAAGCTCTACAACTTTTGGGTCTACCATTACAAGTTTTACTTCACTTGGTTTGGCATTATATATAATGCTTGATATTATTGTATTTATACATACACTTTTTCCTGAACCTGTTGAACCTGCAATTAAAACATGTGGCATTTTTGCTATATCTGCTAATTGAATATTTCCTGCTACATCTTTTCCTAAAGCTACTGTTAATTTTGATTTATTATTTTGAAATTCCTCACTTTCTAATACTTCTCTTAAATGTACTGATTCTTTTTCTTTGTTTGGAACTTCTATACCTACTGCTTGTTTTCCTGGTATTGGTGCTTCTATTCTTATTGTTTCTGCTGCTAAGTTTAATGCTATGTCATCTGCTAAGTTTGCAATTTTACTAACTCTTACACCTTCTGCTGGTTTTAGTTCATATCTTGTTATTGCTGGTCCTACAGATACATTTTCTACTTTTGCTGATACTCCAAAACTGTATAATGTTTTTTGTAATTTTGTTGCTGTATCTGTTAATGCTTTTGCTCCACCTTTTATTGTCTTTTTACTTGGTTTGCTCAATAGTGTTACTGGTGGATATTCATAATTTTCATCCTCTACTTCTACTGCATGTTCTAATTGTAATACTTCTTTTGTTTTTTCTTCTTTTTTCTCTTCTTCTGTTTTAAATAAATTACTTTCTATTACATCTGGCTCAGTTTTTTCTTTTTGCAACATTCCCTTTGTTTCTTTTGTTAGTGGTGTAAGGTCATCATTTTCATGATTATATTTTTTTCTTTTATCACGTGGTTCATCTTCTACAATTCTTCCACCAAAATTGATTTTTATTTGTTCTGGCTCATCATCTGTTCCAACTTGTGTATGCAATATTCTTTGTCTTTCTAATTCTTTTTCTCCTCTTACTCTACGTTTTTCTTCTCTTAATTCTGCTCTTTCTGCCATTTCTTCTTCTCTATTTTTTTGCATTTCTTCTTTATATGCTCTTCTTCTTTCTAGCTTTTCTTCTCTTTTATCTTGTGATTTTTCAACTAAATCATTTATCATATCTGATGTATTTATTCCAAACATAAATACTAATAAGACTACTGCTACACCTACACATGCAATAATTGCTCCTATTGTTCCTAGTAATTTTACTAATGGAACTGCAAGTACTGCTCCTATTGCTCCTCCTCCTGTTCCTGACATTCCTATATTATATGCGTCTTTTACAACTTCTGAAAGTTCTTTTGTATATGTTAATTCTCCAGATGATATTTGCAATGTACTCATTAGTACCATTATACTTATTAAGAATATTGTATATTGTATTAGTTTAGATTTTAATACATCTCTGTCTTCACAAGCAATTTTTATTGCTATTGCAAATATTCCTACTGGTAGTACATATCTAATAATTCCCATTAGTCCACCTAGTATTTCACTAAGTTTTATTCCTATAACTCCTGATTTTGTATATATTAAAACACCTAATAATATTGCAAGTACCATTAGTATTACTATTGCTAAATCTATTTTTGATGCTTGTTTTCTAGTTGCCTGCGCTCTTTTTCCTGTGTTTCTTTTTTTATAAGTTCTTTTTCTTGCCACTTTTTCTCTTCCCTTCTTTGAATGTTTTTTCCTTTGGATTTTCAAAATTATTTTATATCATTTCTTTTAAAAAATCTATACTTTTTTATTATATTTTTAAAAAAGCTGTTCTTTGAATAGGCGGTTTATTATATCTGTGAATGTAACTTTTATGCAAAAAAAAGGAACTCTAAAGTCCCTATTTTAATTCTTTTCTACTATTTTGAACTGTACGCAAAGTATTTTCTAAAGAATTATGCATTAAATTTAAAGCTTCACTCATATTTTTTTCTAGGTTATTTAATGTGTCTTGTAATACATTTTCTGTTGTTGCAAGTAAGCTATCTGCATATTCTTTTGTTCCATTTGATATTTCTCTAGACATTTCATTAGCAGCCTCAATAATCTCTGTTTTTTGATCATAGGCCTTTCTTGTTATTTCATGTTCGTCTATCATTGCAATTATTCTGTTTTCTGCTTCTTTTATTATTCCATCAGCTTCTTTTTGTGCTTCTACTAGTATTCTTTGTCTTTCTTCTTTTACCCATTTTGCTTGTTTTAATTCATCTGGTAATTTTAGTCTTATTTCTTTTATTAAATCTAACATTTCTTCTTTTTCTACTAAACTTTTATTTGAAAATGGTAAATTCCTGCTTCCTTCTAATAAATCTTCCAAAGTGTCTAGTAATGTAAAAATTTCCATGGTTTTACCCCTTTCTTAATTACTCCTCTGTCTTTGTTTTAAAAATATAATCTCTGCTCTTCCATATTTTCTTTGGTCTATTATTTCTAATTCAATTTCTTTTAAACTCTCTTCTATTTCTTTTTTTCTATCTGTTTCTATCATTATTATACTATCTTTTGTAATCAATTCCTTTTTTAAAATTATTTTTATTGAGTTAATAGCACAATCTGATTCATATGGTGGGTCTATATATATAATATCTAATTTTTCTTTAATTTTATTTTCTAGTACTTTTTTATAATCATCTAAATATGTTTCTACATTTTGTTCTAAATGTGTTTTTTCTATATTTCTTTTTATTATGCTCATTGCTTCTTTACTTTTATCACATAATATTGCCTTTTTGGCTCCCCTACTTGCTGCTTCTAGCCCTATTGCTCCGCTTCCTGCAAATAAATCTAGAAATATACTATTTTTTACTTCATTTTGTATTATATTAAATATTGATTCTTTTACTCTATCTAAGGTTGGTCTTGTTGTATTTCCTTCTAGTGTATATAATTTTGTTCCTTTTGCTTTTCCACTTATTATCCTCATATTGACTATACCTCTATGTTAATATTTTATCGTTTTTTTTTATAATGTCAATAATATTCATATAATTGTAATATACATTTAACAGTTCTGTAATATACTCCCTATTTTGTAATATTTTTCTCTTCTATTCTTTTTTTATTGACAATTAAAGAGTGCCCTTTAGCTTTATTGTAGGACACTCTTTTTTCTTTAGTTTTTTAATATGAAATTTTAAATATGAAAAATGTAAAAAAGATGCTTTATATTTAACAAAAGATGAATTATTCATCATTTTTGTTAACCTCTTTTAATAATTCTAATTGTGAAATCAGTAATGATTCCATTTTGGCTTTATATATATCAAATTGTTTTTTTATATCATCTACTTCTTTTTGTTTTTGTACGATTTCATTGTTTAAATCATCAACTTGTTTTTGTGCTGATGCTTTTGCTTCTTCTACTATTTGATCTGCTTTTTGTTTTGCTACATTTTTTACTTCTTCTGCTGTTGTTTGAGCCATTACTAATGTGTTTTGTAATGTAGATTCTATAGCTTTATATTGAACTAAACTATTGTTTAATTCTTCTACTCTATTTCTTAATTCTGTAACTTCTTTATAGTTTTTGCTATAGTCTTCTGTTAGTTCGTCTAGAAAATCATCTACTTCTTCTACATTGTAGCCATTCATCATTTGTTTTGCAAATCTTTTATTTTCTATATCTAATGGTGTAATCATTTTTTCCTCCTTAGATTATCTATTTAGTTTAAATTATTGTTTTTTAACCATGAAACAGATAATTTATTTCTCATTTCTTCTCTTCCCATATCATTTGTTATTTCATAATTTGAAGGTGCTACTAAAAAGATAGAATTTGATACTTTTTGTATGTATCCATCTAAAGCATAAACTCCACCACTAATAAAGTCTACTATTCTTCTAGCGACATCTTTGTTAACATATTCTAAGTTAACTATTACTGATTTTTTTTCTTTTAAAAATGAGCATATTTCATCTGATTGTTCAAATGTTGTTGGTTGTGATATTACCATTTTTATTGCTTGTCCTTGTACTTGTGATTGTGGCATTGACACAACTTTATTATTGTTGCTATTTTTTCTTCCAAATAATTTTTTATCTTCTACCTCTTCTTCATCATCTGTATAATCATATACATTTTCATCCTCGTACTCTTCTGGCTCTGCTGAGTCCATTCCAAATAAGTCCCACACTTTATTCATTAAAGCTCCTGACATAAAAAAACCTCCTAAAATTTACTTCCTTTGTATTGATGTTATAAGTATCTAATTTTTTTTTCAACTTGTCAATACTTTTTTAAAATGTAATAAATATTTAATATTTTTGTAATATTTCTGTAATATTACTTTTCCCTTTTTAATACACCAATTTGTTCTATTAATCAGTTTCCAAAATTCTAAAAATTAGCTATCAACTTTACTTAAATCTGGATTTAGCATTATTTCATCATAAACATATAATGTTTTATTATTAGCTATTTGAGAGTCTGTTAGTCCTAATTCCTTTAATTCTTCTGTGGTATAATTAGATACTATTGAATATTTTTCATTCTGTTTTTCTACATTTACTAATATTTTTGTTAAATATCCTGCTCTATTTCTAACAACATAATGTAATCCATTTTGTTCTATAATGGCTTGATTTGGTACTTTTAATCCTGAATAGCTCCACCATATTAAGTCAAATGATATTTTTCTATAATTTGTTAATTCTTCTATTTGTTTATCTATTTGTAATACTATTAAATTTTCTTCTTCATTTTCTTGTGATATATATGCTATTTCTGCATCTATTTCTGTATTATTTGACAATCTTATTTTAACATTATCTCCTATTTTGGCATTTTTTGCTTCTTGTGAACTTGAAATTGTTGCTATATAGCATTCAAAATTGTTTATTATTTTACCACATTCGTCACTTGTTGCTATTATTTTTCCTGTTTTTAAGTTTAATTTTTCTAAATATTCTTTTGTTAGTGTTGAAAAATTTTCTTTTGTTAATGTTTCTTCTAATCCATCAACTTTATATGAAACTATTCCACTTTCTGGTGCTGTTATATATTCTGCTCCTGAATTTAATTCGTTTTCAAGTGATGTTCTTTGGTCTTGTAATTGCTTTAAATATGATCCTGATGGACTTTTTTCTCCTATTATATTTGCTTTTTTTGTTACTAATTCATTTATTTCTTTTTTATATTCTGTTAATTTTGCTACATCTGTTGTTTTATTTAATAATTCTACTTTTTGGTCTATTTGATTTTCTAATAATTTTACATCAGATTGGTATGGACTTGTTTGTGTTGTTGCCATTGCTTCTTGTATCTTTTCATCTAAATCTGCTATTTGTTTTATTAAACTTTCTTCATTTTTACTATAATATCGGAATATTGATTCTCCTTTTGCTGCTTTTTCTCCTTCTGTTTTTATTTGTTCCATTCCATTTTTATAGTTTTCTCCTTTTACTACTGTTTCATCTCTTATTATGTATCCAATATCTGTTTCTTCTAAATATACTTTTCCTTCTTCTATTGTAAAAACATCAGTTGGCTCTTTTATTAACAAGTATATTGTATATCCTAGATAGCATACTATTAAAATTGCTATTATTCCTATTATTATCTTATTTATTTTTTTATTTTTCAATTTATTCCCTCCAAAATAATACTTATATTATTTTGCATTTCATTTGCACCATTTAGCCAAATTGTTTGCTTGTTTTTTCTAAACCATGTTAATTGTCTTTTGGCATATCTTCTTGTTTCTTGTTTGATTTTTTCTATCATTTCTTCTTTTGTTATTTTTCCATTTAAAAATTCTACAACTTCTTTATATCCTAGTCCTTGCATTGCTGTTGGGAATGT
>ERZ1643246.863-NODE-863-length-36018-cov-5.282540_pt1 | contig 36018 bp, 33 predicted proteins | sample MGYA00579265_ERZ1643246 | MGnify/ENA primary metagenome ERZ1643246 (study PRJEB29033, sample SAMEA4952261) | chicken gut metagenome | biome: Broiler Chicken; feature: Gastrointestinal Tract; material: Caecum | place: Ireland | collected 2018 | study: Broiler...
CTCGATAAGTTGCAATAACTTAGTCAAACTTGCGATGAGTTTTTCAACTCACCAAAATTATACAGAAATGATCCGATGCGGATGGAATGACCGTCTGATTCGCGGGCATGCCCGGCGCGAAGGGATGAAACGGTTTCTGGCGCATTCTGTTCGCTTCTTTGTTTGGGCTGTGGTATACTAATAGCGACAGTCAAATATCTGATCGTATATATAGGAGTGAGCAATAATGAATATTCATGAATCCGGTGAAGATTATTTAGAGACGATCCTCAAGCTGCAGCAGGAACATGGGCGCGTGCGTTCGATCGACATCGCAAAGGAACTGAACTATTCCAAGCCGAGCGTATCCAGGGCGATGAGCATCCTGAAGGAGCGCGGTCTGATCGAGGTGGAAGAGCGCGAGATCACGCTGACCGCAGAAGGAATGGCGATCGCTTCCAATATTTACAGCCGGCATCGCTATCTGCAGGGATTCTTGCAGGAGCTGGGTGTCGATCCGCAGACGGCGGAGAACGATGCCTGTCGAATGGAACATGTCCTCAGCGAAGACAGTTATCAGCGGCTGAAGCAGTTCATCGACCGCCACCGCGGAAAATGACATCAGGAACGTTCCAATGACCGGCATGGCCGGTTTTTTTGATCGGTACAGAGACCCGCTTTTGTTTGTGTTTGTGCTGTGGCTGTGATATAGTGTAAAAAAAGATCGGGTGAACGGTATGGAAAAGAAACGATTGGTCGTCAAGGTCGGCTCTTCGACGATCACACATGAGAGCGGTCGGCTGCATCTGCGCAAGCTGGACATGCTTGCCCGGGTGCTCAGTGATCTGGGCAATGCCGGACATGAGGTGCTGCTGGTCAGCAGCGGAGCGATCGCTGCGGGCTGCGGCAAGCTGCATTTTGTCGGAAAGCCGCAGACGCTGGAAGAAAAACAGGCGATGGCGGCGATCGGTCAGTGTGAGCTGATGTATATTTATGACAAGCTGTTTGCACAGTATTCGCGGAAGGTCGCACAGCTGCTGCTGACAAAACGGGATCTGGAGGATGAAGTGCTGCGGCAGAATGCGCTGGATACGCTGCGCGTGCTACTGAAGTATCAGGCGATCCCGATCATCAATGAGAATGACAGCATTGCGACGGATGAGATCGTCTACGGGGACAACGATACCCTGAGCGCGATCACCGCCCGTCTGGTGGGGGCCGATCTGCTCGTGCTGCTCAGCGATATCGAGGGACTGTATGATGCGGATCCTTCACGAGATCCCAAGGCGCAGAAGATCGATGTCGTAGAAACGATCGATGCGCACATCCTGGCGATGGCCGGAGAGAGCAGTTCTTCTCTCGGTACCGGCGGTATGATCACCAAGCTGCAGGCCGCACAGATCGCGACCGAGGCCGGCTGTGACATGGTGATCGCCAGCGGTGCAGATCCCTGCATCTTGTACGATCTGATCGAAGGAAAGAACTGTGGTACGCTGTTTCGGGCACGGAGGTGATCGGATGGACGTTCATGAGATGAGAGCACAGGGGCTTCGCTGTAAACAGGCGAGCTATGCGCTGGCCCAGCTGTGCACAGAGAAGAAGGATGCGGCGCTGGAACGGATGGCAGCGGTGCTGTGGGATGCGCGGGAAACGATCCTGGAGGCAAACCGGCAGGATGTGGAACAGGCGCGCGCAGCGGGTCGAAGCGATTCGTTCATCGACCGGCTCGCCCTGGATGAACAACGGCTGAACAACATCTGCGCAGGCGTGCGCCAGGTGGCGGCGCTGGAAGATCCCTGCGGGCGGATCCTGGAGGAGTGGGATCGCGGAGAGCTGCATTTTATCAAGCGCAGCGTCCCGATCGGCGTGATCGGCATCATTTATGAAGCGCGTCCCAACGTCAGCGTCGATGCGGCTGCGCTTTGCCTGAAGAGCGGCAATGTCTGCTATCTGCGCGGCAGCCGGGAAACGCTGGCGACCAATCGGATGCTGTGTCACTGGATGCGAGAGGCGCTGCGGCAATGCGGGATCGATGAAAACTGCATTGCACTGGTGCAGGACGGCAGTCATGCGGCGGCGGATGCGTTCATGCGGATGAACGACTGCCTCGATCTGCTGATCCCGCGGGGAAGTGCAAAACTGATCGCCCACTGCGTGGAAAACGCCAGCGTTCCGATCATCGAGACCGGCAGTGGCAACTGTATCCTCTACATCGACCGAAACGTCGACGCGGATGAGGTGCTGCCGATCCTGCTCAATGCGAAATGTCAGCGGGTCAGTGTCTGCAATGCAGCAGAGAGCCTGCTGATCCACCGGGACCGGCTGGATCTTGTCCCGGGCATCCTTGCGGCGCTGAAGGCACATGGCGTGAAGGTGCACGGGGACGCCGTCATCTGCGGCTATGATGCGGATGTGCTTTTGGCGAGCGAGCAGGATTATGCCAGGGAGTATCTGGATCTGGAGATCTCCATCAAGTGTGTGGAGAGCCTGGAGGAGGCCATCACACACATCAATGCGCATCATACGATGCACTCCGATGCGATCCTGAGCAATGATCCGCAGGCGATCGAAGCCTTTATGAACGGTGTCGATGCGGCGGTGGTCTACGCCAATGCGTCCACCCGGTTTTCGGATGGCGAGGAGTTTGGCTTTGGTGCGGAGATCGGCATCTCCACACAGAAGCTGCATGCCCGCGGACCGATGGGGCTGCGGGAGCTGACCACGTACAAATATCAGGTCTATGGAAACGGAACGATTCGAGAATAACGGACAAATAATAGAGGGCATCGTCGGCGATGCCCTCTATTTGCGATAGAGAAAGGTCAGATGGCGCTGGGTGGTATGATCTCTGCGGTAAGAGAAGCATCGGGTACGCTCGGCGCAAGTGTCCAGTGCGCAGATGTGGATGTTGTCCCGTGGGATGCCCTGTTCCTGTAACATGTGCACATTGAGACCGACATTGTCACAGAGGGCGCTGCCGTCTGCCTGAACGTGCAGGTAGGGCGCTGTATCGAACGGGAGCGCGCGGATCTGATCGATCACATCCTGACGGATCTGAAACGATGCCGTATGGATGCAGGGACCGATCCACACCCGGGTGGTTGCCGGCTGTAAGCCCTGGGCAAGGAGCGTGCGCAGCGTATGGTACGTGATCTGTTTGACGGTGCCGGGCCATCCGCTGTGAATGGCGGCGATGATGCCGCTGTGGGGATCATGGCAGAGCAAAGGCACACAGTCGGCGGTGAAGATGCCGATGAGCAGTCGATGTTCCTCGGTGTAGAGCGCATCGCAGTCTGCGATGGCATCGTCCATGGAACAGGCGCCGCGGCCGCGGTCCGCATGTCTTACGTGATATGCATGTGCGCTGTGCGTCTGAGCGCTCAGGCACCGGTCCGTCAAAGGAATGCCCAGGTGATGGCTCAATGCCTGGCGGTTTTGCATGACCGCCGTTTGATCATGCGTGGTGTGGAGCGCAGTGGATCCTTCCAGCGGATCGGACGGGTCGCGAAGCGTACACGCCGCGAACAGCTGTGCGTCATCACAGAGCGTCAGAAGTTTCATTTGTCGTCACCTCAGTCCTTATTATAGCGCATCCTGTCTGGTCTGTGGGGGCGAGCGCAGATAAAAAGTAGATGGAAATCTTCGCGGTTTGTTGACGGCATATGGCGGATGTGATAAGGTGGGAACGTTACAGGGCGCTTTCTTCAACCGGAAGAACAGAGCGCGAAAAAGGAGAGAGGTACATGAGTCCGCATGGATTAAGTCAAAAGCAGGTAGAGGAACGCATTGCCAAAGGGCTGCAGAACACACTGCCGCCTTCTGCTTCCAAGACGAACGGTCAGATCTTCAAGGAGAACATCTGCACGCTGTTCAACCTGCTGAACTTTCTGATCGCCATCGCACTGGCGCTGGTCGGTGCATGGTCGAATCTGCTGTTCATCGCGATCATCCTGCTCAATCTCGTCATCGGGATCGCACAGGAGCTGCATGCGAAGAAGCTGGTGGATGAACTGTCTTTGCTGATCGTTCCCAAAGCAACGGTGATCCGGGACGGGCAGGAGGTGCAGATCCCGGTGGAACAGGTCGTACAGGATGATGTCATGATCCTGGACAGCGGACAGCAGATCTGCTGCGACAGCGTGATCATCGAAGGAGAAAGCGAGGTCAATGAGTCACTGCTGACCGGAGAATCCGATCCGATCAACAAGAGCATCGGCGATCATCTGCTCTCCGGCAGCAGCATCATCTCAGGTAAATGCTTTGTGCGCGTCGAGCATGTCGGAGCGGCGAATTATGTTTCCAAGGTGACTGCGGAGGTGCGCAGCGGCAGCGGACTGCATTCACAGCTGCTGGACGCGATGCGCAAGGTGACCCGTGTGACGACGGTGCTGATCATCCCGCTGGGCATCGCACTGTTTCTGGAAGCGATCCTGCTTCGTCACAATACGCTTTACGATGCGATCGTCGGCAGTGCGGCCGGACTGCTGGGCATGCTGCCAAAAGGGCTGGTGCTGCTCATCAGCGTGAGCCTGGCCGCCGGTACGGCAAAGCTGGCAAAGAAGAAGGTGCTGGTGCAGAATCTGTATTCGCTGGAATCGCTGGCCTATGTCGATACGCTCTGTCTGGATAAGACCGGTACGATCACGACCGGAAAGATGACGGTGGAACAGGTGATCGACCTGGCTCCGCATACAGAGACGGATATGGAATACTGGGCCTCCTATCTGCATTACAGCGATGACAATAATGAGACGTATCAGGCGCTCTGCCGTCATTTTACGCCGAAGGAGACACATGAACCAGACGCAAAGATCGCGTTCTCCTCTGCGCGCAAGTGGGGCGCCATGCGCTTTGACGGTTATGGCTGTCTGGTGCTGGGGGCGCCGGACCGTCTGCTGACGACGCTGCCACGGCAGCTGGAAGAGGAGATGGAGAAAGGGAGCCGGATCCTGATCCTGGCCAAGTGTGACGAACTGCCGGACAAGGAAGGCCGACTGGAAGCACAGGGGCTGTTTGCGATCGTGCTCAGCGACGTCCTGCGCAAGGACGTCGATCAGACGTTGGACTATTTCCGAAAAGAAGGCGTGGACATCAAGATCATCTCCGGCGATCATGTCAAGGCGGTCTCCGCGATCGCCCGCAAGGCCGGTTTTCAGGACTATCAGAGCTGTGTGGACATGAGCGATGTCCGCGAGGAAGACCTCGATGAGGAATTCGTCAACACACATGCGGTCTTTGGCCGGGTGACGCCAATGCAGAAGAAACAGATCGTGACGATGCTGCAGAAGAGCGGGCATACCGTTGCGATGACGGGAGACGGTGTCAATGACCTGCTGGCGCTGCAGCAGGCGGACTGCAGCATTGCCGTTGCGGCTGGCAGCGATGCGGTCAAGCAGATGTCGCAGGTCGTCCTGCTGGAGTCAGACTTCTCCTCGCTGCCTTCGGTGCTGCTGGAGGGCAGACGGGTCGTCAACAATGTGACCCGTGTTGCCGGCATCTTCTTCATCAAGACGCTGTACTCGGTCGCGGTGTCGCTCATCTGCGTGCTGATGAACATGCCGTTCCCGTTCATCCCGATCCAGGTGACGCTCATCGACTTTATGATCGAGGCCTGGCCATCGTTTGCGACGATGCTGGAGCCGGACCCGGCAAAGGTCAGCGGCCGCTTCCTGTCGACGGTCATGCGCCGTGCCTTCCCTTTTGCGGCGGCGGTCTTCGTCAGCATGTTCGTTCTGATGGCATACAGCCCAAAGGGAGACTGGCAGAATACGCTGTATTTCGTCGTTGCCATCCTCTCGATGCTGGCCGTGATCCGTTCGCTGATCCCGCTGAATCTTCTGCGGGTCATCGTCTGTGTGTGCATGGTCGTCGGTTTTGCGGCGGCGGTCGTGCTCTTTCCAGGACTGCTGCACCTGACACAGCTGGAGGCGGTACCTTCGCTGTTTCCGCTCACCTTTGTGATCGCCCTGCTCGTCAGCATCATCCTGTATGTGCTGTTCGCAAACGGACGAAAGCCAAAGCAGCGCTGATCGGATCGAACCGATAAAAAACATTCGTTCTTTTCGCACTTGACGAAGAAAACGAATGTTTTTTGTTTTGGCGTGGATGCCAGAATCGGATCACTGTAAAAAGACGCTGTCTTCATTCCTCCATCTGGATCCACTCCTCATCGACGGCGATGGCATAATAGGGAACATAGCTTGAGCTTTCTCCCATCTTTTGCAGCACATAGAACTTATAGTAAGGCATGTCGTAGGCATCGCTGAGGTAGCGGCCATAGACGACCTCCGTGTAAGCGATCTGCGCATCCTTTGCGATGGCAGGACTGGAAGGGGAGCATGTTCCATCATAGAGTTCCTGCAGCGCTTCCTGTCGGCTCTTGAGCGGATACTCGCCCAGGGGCTGAGCGGTATCGACAGCGATGCAGGAAATGCTTGCCAGATGCCCCTGTGGATCGAGCGTCAGCTGAAAGGCGTTCAGCTGCTGCTCGATGAGCGTTTCTTTCGGGTCATCCTGCTGTCGGCTGATGCGGATCTGCCAGCGGTTGGCGTTTGGCGTGTGCGCGGTCAGCGAGACATCGATGTATGCTTCATCGGGGTCGACCAGCGGATATTCTTTCAGAAACTGTTCGGTCTTGGCGATGACTTCCGCCTGGCTGTCGCCGCTGAGATCGTAAGCCTGCGGATCGGACAGGAGCAGATAGGCGCTGTCCCTTCGGCAGTGTGCGGATCTCCGCCAGCAGGCTGTTTTCCTGCTCTGGGGGCTGTGGCAGCGACAATGGCATGGCGCTGCGCATCTTTTGCCACCAGTGCCGGTGATAGCTGTTGCACGCATTGATCGTGACGCGATACAGCCATGCCTTTTCGTGCGCCTCATCAGTAAATGCGGCCGTGTGCTTCATGTATTTGAGAAACACGTCCTGCACGATATCCTGCGCTTGTGCCTGCTCCTGTACATGATGCATGGCCAGACGCAACAAAGAGTCGCTGTATCGCTCCACGACTCTTTCGATTTCCTGTTGTGACATCAAATGGATTCCCTTCTTTCAAGGTAAATTTAATCCATCGCTTTGATATTGTCAACGTAGATGACGTAGCGTCCCTGTGCATCGCTCTCCATCGTACCAATGATCGCGGCACGGCAGCCGCCCGTCTCGATCTCTCCTTTCAGAATGAGATAGCGGGAGTGATCGTCATTCCAGAGGACCGTCTGCAGTTCGCCGTTCTCATCAGTGATGGGGGACTGTGGCAGATCGCCCTGGACCCATACCTGTACACCGCTGCCGGCGTAAGCGGAGGCCTGTTTCAGCAGGTCGTCGACCCGCATGGGAGCGTTGTGCGGCGTTGTCTCCTCGTCTGTTGCCGGCAAAGCGCCTTCCGTTGCGGTCCCCTCGCTTTGTTCCTCTGGTGCGCGCACCGAGATCGTCAGCGTGTTGCTTCGGACATCGCCTTCGCTCAGAGTGATCTCATAAGTGCCCGGTTCCTCACTGGAGAACCATGCACTGCCTTCCTGCAGCGTGAGCGTACCGCCGCTCAGCGAAAAAGAGTCTTTTGTCAGCGGGGCATCCGCCGGTTCGATCGCATAGCGGATCTCGAGCGGTTCCCCGGCATCGACCCAGTCCTGTTCACAGGACAGTGTGGCGGCAGTGAGGGTGTTCTCCTCGCTGTTTCCCGCACATCCACGCAGCAGAAGAATGATGGTGCTCAGACAGATACCGATTTGTTTTTTCATACGTTTTCCCTCCTTCACCCTATACACGAAGATGGGAGCGGATTTCCTGCGGCCCTGCTGAAAATTTTCCGTTATTTTGTCTGTCTGAGGAAAAAAAGAGGGCAGAACGGAAGCGGATGGCCGGTCTGTCGCAGAAAGAACGGAGAAAATGATTTTTTTAGCACTGAGGGGTTGACAGTGCTAAAAATTCGGACTATACTGTTAGCAGACGTAAGGGATGAGTGCTAGAGAAGGGAGTGACGGTGATGCTGACACAACGGCAGATTGACATCTTCAAGGCAATCGTAGATGAGTTTACACGAACTGCTGAGCCGGTCGGCTCCAAGACGCTGATGAGCCTCCTGGACTTCCACTGTTCCAGCGCAACCATCCGCAATGAGATGGCCGTACTGGAGGACGTCGGTCTGCTGGAAAAGACCCATACTTCCAGCGGACGAATTCCCAGCCGCAAAGGCTATCGGTTCTATGTTGAACATCTGATGGAGAAGGAGCTGGACAACGAGGTCAAGCATTCACTGCAGCAGGTATTCAACGAACGTCATTATTCCATGGACGAGATCGTCAGGAAAAGCTGCGACATCCTTTCACAGATGACACATCTGACATCGGTCGTCTTGGGTCCTGAAAGCAAGTATCAGACGCTGCAGCACATACAGCTGGTGCCGATCTCCAGCCGCAGCGCGGTCGCGATCTTCATCACGGACCACGGACATACGGAGAACAAGACGTTTCACTTCGATACGGATGTGAGCGTCAAGGATCTCAAGACGTGTACGGATCTGCTCAACGACAAGCTGTGCGGAACACCGATCAAGGATGTCGTCGAAAAGATGCAGGAGATCGAGCCGTTGCTGGCGGCGCAGGTCGCCCGTCATGAGGTGCTCTTTGAAGCCTTCGTATCGGCTTTCATGAAGTTTGCCAGCGACAAGGTCTACTGCAGCGGACAGAGCAACATGCTCTATCAGCCGGAGTTCTCCGATATCAACAAGCTGCGCGAGGTCATGAAGGTGCTGGAAGACAGTTCGCTGTTTCGACAGCTGGCCAATCACGAGGGCAATGTCGCGATCGAGATCGGCGGTGACAATGAGCTGATCCAGGTGGATGACATGGCGGTCGTTTCCAGCAAGTTCCACTTGCCGGGCAACGAGGAAGGGCAGCTGATGATCATCGGCCCGACGCGGATGCAGTACAACCGCGTGGTCGCCCTGATGGAATACATGAGCAAGGCGATCGAAGATCTTTACAAGCAGGAAGAATAGGAGGGATTTGCGTGCAGGAAGAAATGAACATGAAAAAGGAAGCTGAGGCAGAAACGGATACGGCCGCAGCTGAGAAGGATACAGAACAGACGACGGATACACAGACACAGGAAACAGAACAGGAGCCTGTCCAGGAGAGCAAAAAAGAAAAAAAGCTCTTTAAGAAGGATAAGGTCGCTGAGCTGGAAAAGAAGATCAGCGAGCTGGAAGAAGAAGTAGCCAAGCAGAAGAACGCGTATTTCAAGGCGTATGCCGATACGGAGAATCTGCGCAAGCGGCTGCAGAGCGAGGCGGAGACGACACGCAAGTATCGCATCCAGAGTTTTGCGCTGGAGGTGCTGCCGGTGTTGGATTCCATGGAACGCGCCTTGGCGGTGCAAAGCGATGACGAGAACATCAAAAACTATGTAAAGGGGTTTGAGATGATCCACGATCAGCTGGTCGCCGTACTGGAAAAAGAAGGCGTGAAAGAGATTGATGCCCTCAATCAACCGTTTGACCACAATGTGCATCAGGCACTGATGCAGGAACCGGTGGAAGGTGTGGAAAGCGGTATCGTCGTTGAGGTGCTTCAAAAGGGATATATGTTGAAAGACCGTGTGCTGCGGGCAGCGCTGGTCAAGGTAAGTGAGTAAGGAGGAATCGTTATGAGCAAAATTATCGGAATTGACTTAGGTACAACAAACTCTTGTGTAGCAGTAATGGAAGGCAAGGAATGCAAGGTCATCACCAACCCGGAAGGCAACCGGACGACACCATCGGTCGTCGCTTACAAAAACGGCGAGCGGATCGTCGGTGATGCCGCAAAGCGTCAGGCCGTTACCAACAAGAACACCATCTCTTCCATCAAGCGTCTGATGGGTACGAGCGAAAAGGTGGAAATGGAAGGAAAGCAGTATACGCCGCAGGAAGTCAGCGCGATGATCCTGCAGTATCTGAAGGCTTATGCAGAGGACTATCTGGGTGAAAAGGTCGACAAGGCCGTCATCACCGTCCCTGCTTACTTCAATGACGCACAGCGTCAGGCGACCAAGGATGCCGGAAAGATCGCCGGTCTGGAAGTCGAGCGTATCATCAACGAGCCGACGGCTGCTGCGTTAGCTTATGGTATCGACAAGACAGAGAAGGAACAGAAGGTCCTGGTCTATGACCTGGGCGGCGGTACCTTCGATGTTTCCATCCTGGAACTGGCCGACGGAACCTTTGAGGTTCTGTCCACCAACGGCGATACACACTTAGGCGGTGACGACTTCGATAACGTTTTGGTCGATTGGATGGTCGATACGTTCAAGAAGGAAAACGGCATCGATCTGCGCGGCGACAAGATGGCGATGCAGCGTCTGAAGGAAGCAGGCGAGAAGGCAAAGAAGGATCTGTCTTCCATGATGCAGACACAGATCTCGTTGCCGTTCATCTCAGCCGGCGCAAACGGACCGCTGCACTTTGAGGCGAGCCTGACACGTGCGAAGTTCGATGAGATGACGAAGCATCTGGTCGAGCGTACGATGGAGCCGGTAAGAAACGCACTGCGTGATGCCGGACTGACGAAGAACGATATCCACCAGGTATTGCTGGTCGGCGGTTCCACCCGTATCCCGGCCGTACAGGAAGCGGTCAAGAATGCGCTGGGCAAGGAGCCGAATCACTCAGTTAACCCGGATGAGGTCGTTGCGATGGGCGCAGCCATTCAGGGCGGTGTCATCTCCGGTGATGTAAAGGATGTACTGTTGCTGGATGTTACGCCGCTGAGCCTGGGCATCGAGACGATGGGCGGTGTCATGACCGTACTGATCCCACGTAATACGACGATCCCGACCAGCAAGTCGCAGGTCTTCTCGACCGCTGCCGACAACCAGCCGGCCGTGGATATCCGCGTATTGCAGGGTGAGCGTCCGATGGCGGCAGACAACAAGGAACTGGGCATGTTCAAGCTGGACGGTATCGCACCGGCACGCCGTGGTGTTCCGCAGATCGAAGTTACCTTCGATATCGATGTCAACGGTATCGTTCACGTATCCGCAAAGGATAAGGGAACCGGCAAGGAACAGTCGATCACCATCCAGAACTCCAGCGGTCTGAGCGACGAAGAGATCGACCGCATGGTACGCGAGGCAGAAGAGCATAAGGCTGAGGATGACAAGCGGAAGGAAGACATCGAGACCCGCAATAAGGCGGAAGGCTTCATTGCGCAGATCGATGCGACGCTGGCAGACAGCGGAGATAAGATCGATGCGAAGCAGAAGGAAGAAGTGCAGAAGCTGCGCGATGATCTGCAGAAGGCACTCGATGAGAACAACATGGACGAAGTCAAGAGCAAGCTGCAGATGCTCGAGCAGGCGATGCAGGCAGCCAGCCAGCAGATGTATCAGAACGCCGGAGCACAGCAGAACACAGATGCGAATGCCAGCGGCGGCAAGGATGACTTCGTAGACGCGGAGTTCGAAGAAAAGAAGTAAACAATGGTCGTACAAATCCTAGTGCTTGCGCTAGGTTTTGTGCTGTATGGAATCCAAAGAGGATCGACAGGACTTGCAAAACGATGAGCAAGCTGGTATCCTTAGGAGCATGCAGGATCTCCCGCATATGGGAGGTCCTGAGATAAAGAGAGGTGAGCCATGATGAGCGAAAAACGAGATTACTATGAGGTCCTCGGGCTGAGCAAGGGTGCCAGCGAGGAAGAAATCAAAAAAGCATACCGCAAAATGGCCAAAAAATATCACCCGGACATCAACAAGGAACCGGGGGCAGAGGAAAAATTCAAGGAGATCAACGAGGCGTATGAGGTCCTCAGCGATCCGCAGAAGAAAGCGACCTATGACCAGTTCGGGCATGCTGGTATGGATGGTGCCGGGTTTGGCGGTTTCAGTCAGGGCGGCGACTTCTCCGGTTTTGGAGGCTTCGAGGATATATTCGGCTCCTTCTTTGGCGGCGGTTTTGGCGGAAGCAGCAATCGGCGGGCCAATACCGGACCGCGTAAGGGAAACGACCGCTTCATGCAGATGCGCATCAATTTCATGGATGCGATCTTCGGAAAGACAGAGACGATCAACATCGATGTGGACGAACAGTGTAAGGAGTGCAACGGGACCGGTGCTTACAGCGCCAGTGACATCCATACCTGTTCCCGATGCAATGGCAGCGGCTATGTGACGACCCAGTCGCGAACGATGTTCGGTGTCGTGCAACAGCAGACCGTATGTCCGGAATGTAACGGTACCGGTAAAAAGATCAGCCGTAAGTGCTCGAAGTGCGGCGGACGCGGTTACGAGCACAAGCGCGTCAAGCTGGATATCAAGATCCCTGCCGGTATCCAGAGCGGACAGCAGGTACGGGTGGCCGGCAAAGGCGAACGCGGCATCAACGGCGGGCCGAACGGAGACCTGTACATTGAGATCCTGGTAACGCCGCATAAGGTGTTCCAGCGAGAAGGCTACGATATTTCCATCAGCGTGCCGGTCAGCGCGATCGATGCGACCCTCGGCTGCAAGGTGGATGTGCCGACCGTCTATGGAGATGTATCCCTGACGATCCCGGCCGGAACCCAGCATGGAACCAAGTTCCGTCTGAAAGGCAAGGGCGTGAAGTCCCCGCGTGGTACGCAGGGCGACGAATACGTGGAAGTGCGCGTAGAGATCCCGACCAAGCTCAGCCATGAGGAAAAGGAGCTTTATGAGCGCATCCGCAACAAGAAGGGATATGAATCACCGTTTGACCGTTTTAAACGGGCATTCCGATCTTAAATGATCCTGGCGCATGTGAACGGCATGCGCCTTTTTCTCTGGGCGAAACAGGCAAAGAAAAACGCAGCGATCGAGAAGACGCTGCGTTTATCCTGCCGTCTTGTGTCTGTGGCGGTCTGCATCCAGAAAGAACATCGTAAAGGTTGCCCGCGAAAGCAGGATCTCGCTGTCGTTGAAGATGAATACCTCATATACGCCGGTCGTGCGACCGCGAGAGATTTCCTGAGCGATGCCGATCAGTTTTCCGCCGGTGCCCGGTTTGATGTAATTGATGGAAGCGGACAATGTGACACTGTCGCGTCCGGTCGCAAAGCTGGCAGCTCCGGCAGCGGTATCGGCCAGGGAGAACAATGCGCCGCCATGGACAAAGCCATGAACGTTCAAGATCTGTTCATCGATGGTCATCTCCACCTTGGCATAGCCCTCGCGGACCTCGATGACCTGCATGTCGTTGCTTTGTAAGAACTGCGAAGAGCTGTTCAGCCGGGTGCGCAGCTGTTCCATCGTTTCTTTTTCCATGTGATCCCTCATTTCAGCTCTATTATAGCTGATTTTTTTCTGTTTGAACAGCGAATGGACCGGGAGGAGCGATGGACGTTTCAACGGAAATGCACAGGCGCGGCGGTGTGCATTGTGCTATAATGTTACCAGATCGATGATCTCACTGCGGCGCTCTGCCTGTACACAGATAGGATCATCGGCTTCATCAGGGAAAAGGGGGATGTACATGCGCACCAGAGGAGCGTTTTTTACGGTGCTGTCAGCGATCCTGTTTGGAATCACGCCGGCGTTTGCCAAATGGATCTATATGGATGGTGTCAACGCATCGACGCTTGTCTTTTTCCGCAATCTGTTTGCGATCGTGCCGCTGTATGTGCTGTGTCGATGGCAGCGCTGCAGCTTTCGCATCCATGTGCGGCAGGGGATCCATCTGGTCCTGGCGGCGGTGATCGGTCAGAGCGTAACGGCCGTCATGCTGTATACCAGCTATCAGTACATACCGATCGCGACGGCGACGACGCTGCATTTCTTCTATCCGGTCTTCATCACGCTGATCTGTGTGATCCTCTTTCGGGAACGTCTGACATCGGTGAAGCTGGTCGCACTGATCGCGGCGACGCTGGGCGTGGCTTGTTTTGTGGATGGCGGAGGAAAGAGCAGCATGACCGGCTTCAGCCTGGCGCTCGCTTCCGCTCTGACGTTTGCCTACTACATGGTGACCGTGGAGAAGAGCGGTCTCAACCGCCTGCATCCCTTTGTGATCACCTTCTATTTTGCGATCCTGGTGTCGGCCTCACTGTGGATCTACAACGGTGTCTTTGATCTGTTTACGATGCCGGGCGAATGGATGACCTATGGGAAGATGCTGCTGTTTTCCCTGCTGACCTCGGTGGCGGCCATGGGACTGCTGCAGTTGGGGATCCGTTCGCTGGGAGCCGGCGATGCGGCGATCCTGTGTATGTTTGAACCGCTGACCTCCTTTGTCAGTGGCACCCTCTTTCTGCATGAGGAAGTCAGCCTGCTCAAGGTGCTGGGCAGCGTGCTGATCTTAGGGGCGGTGACCTTCATGATCGTCATGAACCGCCGGCAGGCGCGCAGCCGTTCACAGGCATAGGTGCTTGGTTGTCAGCGATATGCTTTTATGATACGATGATAATGATCCAAAGGAGTGACGTATATGAAAAAGATGCGGTTTGAAAAGTGGCAGCTGATCGTGCTGTCGGTGTTTTATATCGTGTTCGGCATCATTTCCGCTGCCGTACCAAGAGAACAGTTTCTGACATTTTTCAATATCCTCGGCCTGATCATCATGGTGATCGGCGCCTTTTCCATCTTCATCTACTTTCTTCGCAAAGATTATCTGGAGGAACATAATTTTCAGGTTGCCTTCGGTGCGCTGTACATCATGGCCGGGATGATCGTCTGGCTGAAGCCGGAGCTGATCGTTTCCAACTATCCGCTGGTCTTTGCCGGCTGTGTCGTCATCGACAGTGCCATTCGCCTGCAGTACTCCATGAACCTCTTCCGCATGAAAGATCAGGGATGGCTGTGGGTGTTCGTGAGCGCACTGGCCGCTGTCATCCTGCTGGCGGACCTGGGACATGATCTGCAGCGGATCCTGCTGACGGTCCTGCTTTGTTTTGACGGCATCAGCAACCTCGCCACGCTGTTTTATGAGCGCATCGCATTAAAGAACTATTATCGCGGTGCCAAAGTAGAGGTGGAAGTGGTCGACGGCGAACGCATCGAGCACCGCAAATGAGTGCAGTGGACAGAGGGAAGATCGAAATGGAGGATGAACGGCGATGACCAGGATCTATATTGCGAGCCTGAACCGGGAGGTCAGAGAAAAGATCTGTCGGCAGGTCTATTCAACAGAGGAACTTCACCAGATCAAAGTGCTGCTGGAGCGCTCACTGGATCAGAAGAAGAAAGGCTTTTCCAGAGCGGTGCTGATCACGATGCTCATTGCGATCGTGCTATTGGTCACCAGTGTCTTGCAGGCGGGAACGACCCCTGCGATCGCCGTTGCGGGCCTGGCGATCGGCGGGATCATCGTCATAACGCTGCTGTTTACCTGGTATGCCGCGATCGGACGGCTGAGAGAACAGTACAACCGTGCGCTGAAAAAGGGATACCCACAGTGCTGGGACGAGCTCCATCTGTGAACAGAATACAATTTTGCAAAGACAGCTGTCGGATACGGCTGTCTTTTTTATGAGAGGAAAGAACGGTCTTTGGGACCACGCTTGCATGTTTGGATGCATCCGCTTTGACAAATGATGCAATACGGTCTATAATGAGGCTGACACCCCCACCGAGGGGGGTGGGGAGGTAGGAAAGATGAACGAGACAGGAAGAAACAATACGTTGCGGCTGTTACGGACCGCAAGCGGGCAGGTGGATGGCATCATCCGCATGCTGGAAGAAGGGCGTTACTGCATCGATATATCCAATCAGATCCTGGCAACGGAGGCACTGCTGAAAAAGGCAAATGCGCTGGTGCTGGTCAACCACCTGGATACTTGTGTCAAAGAGAGCATCGAGAATCAGGGTGATTATGAACAGAAGCTGGAAGAGATCGAACAGCTGATCCATAAGCTGGTACGGTGAGGAGGATGTTATGGTCGAAACATTTCGTGTGAAAGGCATGCACTGTGCCGCCTGCGCCAGTGCAGTGGAACGGATCTTGAAAAAGCAGGAGGGCATCCAGGATGCGCAGGTGAATCTGGTCAGTGAACAGGTGACGGTGACCTCGGATCGCTATCTGACGCTCGAACCGCTCGTGCAGGCGCTGGGAAAGGCCGGGTATGAGCTGGAGCGCATCGAGGCGCCAAATGAAGTGAATCTGGCAGTCGAAGGGATGCACTGTGCTGCTTGCAGTGCAGCGGTCGAACGCATCCTGAAGAAACAGCCGGATGTGATCGATGCCCAGGTCAACCTGGTGAATGAGCAGGTCTATGTGCGCTATGTCGGAGAGAAGGATGTCGCTCATTGGGAAGCGGCCGTCAGCAAAGGCGGATATCATCTGAAAGAGAAGGAACAGGAACAGTGGAAAGAGACGAACTTTCATATTTCCGGCATGCATTGTGCAAGCTGTTCGTCTGCCTGTGAGCGAATGCTGTCAAAGCTGGACGGCGTCAAAGAGGCCAGCGTCAATCTGGTGAACGAACAGGCGCATGTCGTCTATGATCCGCGCAGGGTCAAGCAGAGCGAGATGTTTGCGGCGATCGCCAAAGGCGGCTTTCAGGCCGAGGTGATCCGCGAACAGCAGGCAGCGAAGGAAGAAAAGGAAAGCAACCGGGGCATGATCCTCATGCTGATGCTGGGCGCACTGCTTCTCTACATCGGCATGTCGCATATGCTGCCGGTCCCGCTGCCGCTTCCGGACATCATCCACTATGCGACACATCCGCTGAACTTTGCGCTCATCCAGCTGATCCTGACGACGGTCATCCTGTTCATGGGCCGTGATTTCTATATTCGCGGTATACCGGCACTGTTGCACCGGGTGCCTAACATGGATACGCTGGTCTCCATCGGTACGCTGAGTGCGTATCTGTATTCGATCTATTCGCTGACCCAGATCGCCGCCGGCAATCTGCATGCGGTGCACGCGCTGTATTTTGAGGGAGCCGGTGTCGTCGTCGCACTGGTTCGCTTCGGCAAGCACCTGGAGGCGGTTTCCAAGAAGAAATCGATGGGAGCGATCTCCGCGTTGCTGCAGCTGCGACCGGATACGGCCGTCCTGTATAAGGATGGACGGGAAATGACGATCCGTGTGGAGGAAGTGACCGTCGGAGATCTGCTGGTGGTGCGTCCCGGCGATCACATCCCGATCGATGCGGTCGTCGTGGAAGGAAGCGCCAACGTGGATGAGAGCATGCTGAGCGGAGAGAGCATGCCGGTCAAAAAGCGTGCGGGAGAAGAGGTCATCGGCGGAACGATCGACCTGGACGGCCGCCTGCTCATCCGCTGTACGAAGGAGATGGCGGATACGACCCTCTCACACATCATATCGCTGGTGGAGGAGGCGCAGGGAAAGAAGGCGCCGATCGCCCGTATTGCCGATCGCATCTCACTGGTATTCGTGCCAACGGTCATGGCGATCGCCGTTGTGGCAGGCATCCTGTGGTACATTGCCCGCGGTGACATCGCTTTGTCCATACAGATCTTCGTGAGCGTGCTGGTCATCGCCTGTCCGTGTGCGCTGGGATTAGCCACCCCGACGGCCATCATGGTCGGAAGCGGCAAGGCCGCCCAGCTCGGCATCTTCATGAAGAGCGGAGAAGCGCTGGAAAACGCCGGTGAGATCGATACGATCCTGCTGGATAAGACCGGTACGCTGACCGTAGGAAAGCCGGTCGTCCTCTCGATCGTCAGCGACGATCCAAAAAAGGCACTGTATCATGCAGGTACGCTGGAACAGGGCAGCAAACACCCGCTGGCTCATGCGATCCTGGAAAAATGCCGGCAGGATGGGCTTCAGCTGCCTGCCATCGAACATGTGGAAACGCTCAGCGGTCTGGGTTTGCGTGCGGACAGTGAAGGCCATTCGATCGTACTGGGCAATCAGGAGCTGATGAAACAGAGCGGCTGCGACATTCGCTCTGCGCTGCCAGAGATGGAAGCGGCTGCCAGACAGGGATACAGTGTGATCGCCTTAGGGGTCGATCAGCAGTTCTGCGGCTTCTTCGTCATCGCTGACCAGCTCAAGAGCGATACGGCACAGGCGATCGCACAGCTGAAGGATATGGGGATCACGCCAGTCATGGTGACCGGAGATCATCCGCTGAGCGCACATGCGATCGCCAGACAGGCAGGGATCGATGAAGTGATCGCCAAAGTGCTGCCACAGGAAAAAGGGGAAGTCGTCAAACGCTTCCAGAATGAACATAAAGTGGCCATGGTCGGCGATGGGATCAACGATGCCGTCGCGCTGACACAGGCCGATGTCGGCATCGCCATCGGCAGCGGTAGTGATGTCGCAGTGGAAAGTGCCGATATCATCCTGATGAAAGAGGGCATCGCGGATGTCGCAACGGCGATCCGCCTGTCAAAGGCAGTCATCCGCAACATTCATCAAAACCTCTTCTGGGCCTTCTTCTACAATTCGATCGGTATTCCGATCGCCGCCGGTGTGCTTTATGCATTTGGCGGACCACTGCTCTCACCGGTATTTGCCGGTGCGGCGATGGCCTTCTCCAGCGTTTGTGTGGTGACCAACGCCCTGCGTCTTCGCCGCTTCAAAGCATAAACAGAAAGGAAAACAGCTGATCCATCTGTCATCGTACAGGGATCCGCTGTTTTTTTGCGTAAAAAAAAGCTGCCTCCCGGCAACTCTTCACCGATTCACGCATAGATATGAAAGAAACTGTGCATGGCAGTTTCAAAAAGTAAACTTTTTGATAGAAATTTGGGGAGAGCCAACGTTGTGAAAACCGCAGAACGAACTCGTTACATCAGGAATGGGAGGAGAAAAACATGAACGATGTAAAACGAGCAGCGGCTTTGGCCATGTCGTTCCTGTTGGCAGTCGGTACGATATCGACGACCGTGTTCGCCCAGGATACGACAGCGGATGAACAGCCGGATGTCGCCTTTGATGCGGAACGATCCGGATTCAACGATGAGACACAGCGCTATGAATTGTATTTTGTCATCAATGAGAACACGGATGCAGCAGAGGTCGATGTAGAAGTCGGTGACTATTTTATACAGATGATCGATGCGCATGAAGCTTACCTGGTGCCGGGCGACAAGTTCCAGGCGGATGTGTACATTGAAAATGCGTCCGGACATACTTACGCTTACCAAAGCGGCGGTCTCTCTGTGAGCACGCCTGGATTTGGCAGCGAGGAAGAGCTGAGCCCGTTTGTCGGCTTTGACGGCAATCAGATCATCGAACGCAAGCGCGGACGGCCGATCAAGGAGAAGGTATGAAAAAAGCTCTGTGTGCGGAAATCTCCGTCGTACAGAGCTTTTTCATTGGTGCATTACAGCAGATCGAGCGTCTTCATGACATGGATCAGGCGTTGATGCCGGTGCGGATCGGCCGGGACCTGACCATCCTGCAGATAACGCCCCAGGATATCTGCGTCCTTCAGCAGCTCGCTGAGCAGGTCATCCGTTCGCTCCTTGTGGGAATGGTGACGGATGGCCGTGGTGATCTGCTTGATCTCCGGTGTGGAAAAACCGGCATCTTCCAGATAGGGAACTGCCAGTTCGGCACTTTGTTCGCCATGGATGCCATGACGGCAGTTTTTGGTGTACAGTGCGATGTCGTGCAGCCAGGCAGCGGCCACACACAGCGCACGGTCCAGGTGTCGGTGCATGGCCAGCATCGCCGCGGCATTTGCAGTCGATAACGTGTGGACGATCGCCTCGTGGCGAAGCGTCGGCAAAGCGATCGCATGAAAGTCATCCAGGATCCGTTTTGATAAGCGCTGACAGCGTTCCATCTGGTTCACCTCCGTAAGAAAAAAACACGCGTCTGCGTGTTTTATGCAACGACCGTTACGTTGGCAGCCTGCTGTCCGCGGTCGCCTTCTACGATGTCAAACGTTACGGTCTGCCCTTCTTCCAGAGAGCGGAAACCGTCTGCCTGAATGGAAGAATAATGAACGAATACGTCCTTTCCCTCATCGGTCGTGATGAAGCCATAGCCCTTTTCTGCGTTGAACCATTTTACCTTACCAGTGTTCATAAATTGATCATACCTCCTGTTTTCTGGTGAAATAAGTAATAATAAATAAAAAATTCATGTGCATCGATACCAGCAATCAAACATCCAACTCGCTATACTGATTTCTGGAATAACACACATGAAATTATACTTAAAGTTGCTTATGTTCACCTTTATCATAGCGGATGCCTGTGCAAATGTCAATCAAATCTTTGTAAAACCGATGCGTCCGCAAATAAAATACACCAAGGACAGCGGCGATTTGTGAAAGGCCGGAAGTTTTCATTTTCGATTTCCCGGATTTAGAGTATAATAAGAATAGAAAACTGATGGCTGGGAGGTACTGTTTTATGCTCATAAAAGATGATATGCTGCGCGAGGTCATCGCCCGTACCCTGCGCATAACGGAAGAAGAGATCACGGAAGAAAAACTGCTGGAGCTGCGCAATCTGTCGGTGCGCTATGCAGGTGTTTCCTCTCTGGAGGGACTGGAATATGCGGAGAACCTGGAAACGCTGGACCTTTGCGGCAATGACATCGAGATCCTGGATCCGATCCGCAATCTGCGCAACATCGAACGTCTGAACGTTTCCAAGAACCGTCTGCGCGATCTGCAGGCTCTGCATGGATTCCGACAGCTGAAGAAGCTGGATATCTCACGCAACAATCTGTATACGATGGACATATCGGCGGTCGCCGGCATGATCGATCTGGAAGAGCTCAATCTGGAGCGCAGCAAGATCGACAATATCATCTATCTGGAGAATACCAAAAAGCTGCGTGTGCTCTACATCGGCATCGAGAACGGACCATTCCCGGTCAGCATCCTGGGAACGCTGAAACATCTGAAGGAACTGCACATGAACAAGATGTGGCTGTACAGCATCGACGATCTGACCTACCTCAAGAGCGTGGAGGTGCTGGATCTGTCCACGAATCTGTTTTCCGATCTGTCGCCGCTGACCTCGATGGAGAACCTGCGGTCGCTGGATGTTTCCAACTGTCCGTACCTCAAGGATTACTCCATCCTGTGTGATATGAAGCATCTGGAGGTGCTCAACCTCTCCTACAACCAGCCGGAGAGCTTTGACTTTCTTAAGAGCCTGCCTTCACTGAAGGAACTGCGCATGGTGCAGACCGGCATCCATGATGTCAGCGTGCTGGCTTCACTGAAGGAACTGCGCAAGCTGGATCTTTCCGAGAACAAACTGACGAACTGCGATTCCCTGAAGCATCTGGACAACCTGATCTATTTCAAGGCGAGCCACTGCCAGTTGCGCAGCATCGATTTCCTGAAGCATTCTTCCAGCTTGGTGGAGCTCAATCTCTACACCAACCTGATCGAAAACATCGATATGTTAAAGGCCTGTAAGAAGATGACCGTTCTGAATGTGGGCAACAACGCCGTCAAGGACATCACCTGCCTCAGGGATATGAAGCAGCTGGAGATCCTGGGGCTGGAGAACAATAACGTGGCGGACATCACACCGCTCGCCGAACTGAAGGATCTGTGCAAGATCGACCTCTACAACAACATCATCACCGATCTGACGCCGTTAGCCAATCTGGAGTATCTCTCCTATCTGCGACTGGATCACAATGCGATCGTCGATCTGACGCCGCTCGCTTCTCTGAAGTATCTGCGTTCACTGACGCTGAAGGCCAACTACATCACAGATGTGACGCCGCTGAAGAATCTGACGCTGTTACAGGAACTTCGTCTGGATGACAATCCGATCGAAGATACCAGCGTGCTGGAAGAAATGGAGTTTTATGATCGTTTCTCCATGAAATAACGAATGTGGACGGGAGCTGCGCTCCCGTTTTTTCTGTGAGGGAAATGCATAAGTTAAATAACAGAAAAAGTTCACAAACAAAAGGAACTGTGTTATACTTTGGTTGGTGATGAAGATGGTGCATAAAAGTGTTCCAAAAGCAACCCTGCAGCGGTATCCCGTCTATCTGAAGGCGCTTCGCAAGCTGAAGCGAAACGGGATCGAACGGATCATGTCCAAAGAGCTGGCCAGCGTCGTCAATATCGAACCGACGACCATTCGCAGAGACTTTTCCTTCCTGGGCAACCTGGGCAAGCAGGGGTATGGCTATGATGTCAATCTGCTGATCGATATCTTCAATCAGGAGCTGGGCATGGATTTTGATGAAAAGATCATCCTGGTCGGTGCCGGTAACATGGGTCGGGCATTGATGAAATACAATCGCTGGGACTATGTTGTCGGAGAGATCACCTGCGCTTTTGATATCGATCCATCCCGCAGAGGGGAGACCTTCGGCATTCCGGTCTATTCCATGGATGAGTTGGAAGACAAGATCCCGGAGGGGTGCCGCATCGCGATCCTGGCGATCTCGATGAACATCCAGGCGACGGTGGACCGGCTGATCGCGTGCGGGATCATCGGGCTGATCGATTTTACCCATGAGCACATTCAGGTGCCGAAAGGGGTTGTCTTAAAGACCGTAGATGTGGTATCATCTATTCAAGAGCTTGTTTTTGAAACAAACTCGCTGAATGCAAGACGTTGAAGCAGAACCGGACAGCGGCGGTCAGAGAAGCGATTCTGTGATGGTGGAAGACAGAAAGGATACGTGCTGTTGCAGGAACGCCTGCGGAGTCAAGCCGGAGAACGACAGTAGACGGCTTCGTGGATGAGCGTTAATCATACAGAGATGCACATGGGCACATGTGAATCAGGATGGCACCGCGTAAGGTTTTTTACGTTCCTGTTTACAGGAACTTTTTTTATATAAAGGGAGGATACACTATGTTTGAATTTATGACGATTCGCGAGCTGTATGAGATCGTATTGGGGGGATCTCATGTGGAGATCGATTCCATCGAGTATGTACAGCTGCAGGGCTGGGTGCGCACGAATCGCTCCAGCGGAAAGATCGGCTTTATCGAGCTCAACGACGGAACGTATTTCCGCAATGCACAGCTGGTGTACAGCTCGGATCTCAAGGATTTTAACGAGGTGGAGAAATACACGACCGGTTCGGCGCTGACGGTGATGGGAAAATTCGTCTATACGCCGCAGGGAAAGCAGCCATTTGAGATCCAGGTGAAGGAGATCGAGCTGGAGGGTGCCTGCGATCATGATTACCCGCTGCAGAAAAAGCGTCACAGCTTTGAGTTTTTGCGGGAGATCCCGCATCTGCGCCCGCGTGCCAACAGCTTCTATGCGATCTTCCGTCTGCGCTCGGTGCTTTCGATGGCCATCCATGAGTTTTTCCAGAATCAGGGCTTTGTCTATGTGCATACGCCGATCATCACCGGCAATGATGCTGAGGGTGCCGGCGAGACCTTTACCGTGACGACCAGAGAGGATGCCAACTATGAAGAGGACTTCTTTGGCAAGCATGCGTCGCTGACGGTATCCGGACAGCTGCACGTAGAGGCATTTGCGATGGCGTTCCGCGATGTGTATACGTTTGGACCGACCTTCCGGGCGGAAAATTCTAACACGACCCGCCATGCATCGGAGTTCTGGATGATCGAGCCGGAGATCGCCTTTGCGGATCTGGAGGATGACATGGACCTGATCGAGGACATGGTGAAGTACTGCATCAACTACTGTCTGGAGAATGCACCGGAAGAGATGAAGTTCTTTGAGCGGATGATCGACAAGGAGTGCATCACGCGCATCACGAAAGTGCGTGACAGCGAGTTCAAGCGCATGACGTATTCAGAGGCGATCGAGCTGCTGAAGCAGGCCGATGTGAAGTTCGAGAACGATCAGATCGAATGGGGCATGGACCTGCAGAGCGAGCATGAGCGCTATCTGTGTGAGAAGGTCGTCAACGGACCGGTCTTCCTGACGGATTATCCAAAGGACATCAAAGCGTTCTACATGCGTCTCAACGATGACGGAAAGACCGTCGCTGCCTGTGACCTGCTGGTGCCGGGCGTCGGCGAGCTGGTCGGCGGCAGCCAGCGCGAGGAGCGCTATGAAGTGCTGGCCGCGCGCATGCAGGAGATGGGCATGGAGAGCGAGAGCCTGCAGTGGTACATGGATCTGCGCCGTTATGGCGGCTGCAAGCATGCGGGCTTCGGTCTGGGCTTTGACCGGATGCTGATGTATCTCAGCGGCATGCAGAACATTCGTGACGTGGAGCCGTTTGCCCGCACGCCGAAAAATCTGGTCTTTTAAACAACAGCGGTCCGCCGCTGTTTTCTTTTGTCGTACGCTGTGGGAAACGGACAACGGTTTCACCGCTTATACATTGTATTTTTTATGGTTTCTGCTATACTAATTATGCGATTGCCGCACGGGGTTTGACCGGCGGCATCCATCCGCTGAGGAGAGGGGGATCTGCATGCCGTATGTACCGAAAAAAAGGCGTTTTCATCTGACATGGAAGATGGGGATCGTTTTCGTCTGTATCGCCGTGGGGATCGCCGCGCTGGTATTCTGGCGGATGGATCACAGTGAGGTGCAGGGGGAATTCCACGCCTGTGAGTTCACCAACTCCCAGATGCGTGATCTGGAGCAGCAGTCCACGCAGACCATCGAACTGGAGGATTATCTGTTTTATGGGGAGACGCTGTCGCTTTACATGGATCCCTATGATGGCGAAGAAGATGAGATCTATGGAAAGACGATGGAGCTGGTCAACATCTGCAGCGGGGAACAGTATAATTTTACGGTCGGAAATACGGCTGACCGTCAGATCTTTCTGCCGGATCTTTCGGATGGGACCTACGAGATCTATCTGATCGACAGCTTTCAGCGCAAGCGGGTCGTCTTTGCGGATACCGTTTACAGCGATGCCTTTCAGACGATGCGCCGAAACGGAAAGGTGAAGGAAGCGACCCTGATCGCCGACCGCTCGGCGCTGGATGCGTATGGTGGGTCGCTCTCGGCCAACTATGCGTTCCTCAATGTGGAGACCGTGACGCCGGATGCGGACAAGGCCGATGTGCTCATCGATCCCTTCGGACTGTATACGACGGTGTGGGGCTGGACCGATGTCGGGTTCAAAGGCAATGGCATCGTTGAGTATGAGGAGGCATATGAAGTAGCTGTGGCCATGAAGGAACAGCTGGAGAGCTATGGCCTCAAAGTGCTGATCTCCCGTGACAAAGAGGAGGTCGTCGAGTACTATGGGGAGAATTCCCGCGCATCCAAAGGATATGAGGCGGATGCCAACTACCTCATCGGCATCGGCTTTACCTACGGCAGCGGCCATGCGGGGATCGAAACCTATCACGGCATCCAGTCTTCCACGCATCTGACCAATGACGTCCTGTATGATCTGCTGCAGAACTATGGCATCGAGGGATCGCAGACGTATACCTCACAGACGAGCGTCCACGGGGTCTTCTCTTCCTCGGCCGTGGAAGGCGATGACGGACGAACCGTCTATGATGGCATGCCGGTCTTTCGCGAGAGCGGCGGGAAGGCGACGCTGACCGGCCAGTACAATGAGCGCAGCGCGGCCAATCAGATCTATGCGGAGGAAAACGGCATGCAGGGCATCGAGCTCGATCTCGCCTGCCTCAGCGATGAAGAAGATACACAGTTTTACAAGGACAACAAGGAAACGATCATTCGCGGCCTGAGCGAGGGCTTCATCAACGCCCTGGATGTGGAATAGCTCAGAGGGCGGAAAAGATAAAGGAGGAAGAGACATGCGCTATCAGATCAACAAAGGATCCAAGGCATTTGGTGCATCCATCGTCTTCCAGGACATTCAGTTTGAAATCAGAAACAATGAAAAGATCGCCGTGGTCGGACGCAACGGCTGCGGCAAAACGACGCTGCTGAAGGTCATCGCACAGCAGGAAGAGCTTGACAGCGGTTCGATCCATAAAGAGAACGATGTGCGGATCGGCTATCTGGCACAGACGACCTTTCGGGATGAGAACGCCACCGTCCAAGAGGAGCTGGAATCCGTATTTGCCCGTGTGCGGCAGCTGGAGGAGGAGCTGGATCAGGCGGCGATGGCGATGGCAGAGCATGCGGATGAAAAAAGCATGGCGCTCTATGCCCGCATTCAGGAAGCGTTTGAAGAGGCCGGGGGCTATCAGTGGGAGAGCGAGATGATGAACATCGTCACACGCTTTGGCTTTGGTAAGGATGACCTGCGGCGGCGGGTCGGTGAATTCAGCGGCGGTCAGCGTACACGGCTCGCTTTTGTGAAGCTGCTGCTGTCCAAGCCGGACATCCTGTTGCTGGATGAACCGACCAACCATCTGGATATCGAGACGATCGAATGGCTGGAGGGCTATGTGGCCCGTTATCCGAAGGCGGTCGTGCTCGTCTCGCATGACCGTACCTTTCTCGATCATGTCTGTGACGTCGTCTATGAGATCGAATATGGCGTCATGCGCCGCTATCCGGGCAATTACACGCACTACGTAGAGACGAAAAAACAGGATATCGAGCTTCAGAAGAGCGCCTATGCTCGCCAGCAGAAAGAGATCGCTCGCATGGAGGAGCTCATCGAGAAGTTTCGCTACAAGAAGAATAAGGCGGCCTTTGCGCAATCGAAGATCAAGTATCTGGAACGCATGGAGAAGATCGAGGATCCAAGCGTGAACGATGCGACGTTCCATGCGAAATTCCACGCTGCCCGCCGCGGCGGCAGCCGGGTATTGGAGATCGCCGATCTGCAGATCGGATATGACCGTCCGCTGTGTACGGTGAACCTGCAGCTGTTGCAGGGACAGCGGGTGGCCGTCATCGGTCCCAACGGGCATGGGAAATCCACGCTCATGAAGACGCTGATGGGACAGGTCCCGCCCCTGGGCGGTTCCTTTCTGCTGGGACATCAGATCGATATCGGTTATTTTGATCAGGATCTTGCCCAGTTTGATTCTGCCAAGACCGTATTGGAGGAGGTGTGGGACAGCTTTCCGCAGCTGGACCGCACCCAGGTCCGCACCGCACTGGGATGCTTTCTGTTTACACAGGATGAGGTGTTCAAGACGGTGGACTGCCTCTCCGGCGGGGAGAAGGTGCGGCTGAGCTTTGTGAAGCTGATGTTGTCGCAGCCCAACTTCCTGCTGCTGGATGAGCCGACCAATCATCTCGATCTGCTGGGGAAGGAAGCGCTGGAAGAAACGCTGTCGGAGTATGAAGGGACGATGCTGTTTGTTTCGCATGACCGTTACTTCATCTCGAAGCTGGCCACCGCGATCCTGGAGATCAAGGATGGAAAGGCGACCTATCATGCGCTGAACTATGAGGAGTATCTGCAGCGCAGCAGCCATGGGGAAGAAGCGGCAGACACACCGGCACAAAGCGAGAAGAAAGGGTATGTGCGCAATTTCAACTATGGCAAGGCGGTCCGCCAGCTGGAAGAGAAGATCGCTTTGAAGGAGCAGGAGCTGGAAGAGCTGCGGTCGCTGCGCTTTGAACCGGAGTATTATCATGATTTCAAGAAGATGAATGAACTGGATGAACGCATCGATGCGCTCCATGTGGAGATCGATCATTTGATGGAAACATGGGAATCGTACAGTGAACATCTGGAGTAGCATCTGACTCAGCAGGACGAAACTGCTGAGTTTTTTGTTTGTCGTATGCGGATGTGTACATACTGTAAACGGTGATGAGATGAAGGAATTGAGGGAGAGGCTGGAGGAAGCGCTGGCCGTCGATGCGAGCTTTGATCTGGTACGCCGGGTGCTGCAGGCGCAGGACAGGGCGTATTTCTTTTACTTTATCGATGGGTTCGTCAAGGATGAGATCATGGAGAAGATGATGGAGTTCCTGCTGGAGCGCAGTGATGCGGACGATCCTTCCATGCGGCAGCTGGAGAAGCGGCTGTTTCCGTATGTCGAAGTGGAGCTGTGCGCCGATGTGGATGCCTGTGTGCATGCGGTGCTCAGCGGTGTGCTGGCGTTGTGGCGGCAGGGGGATGACACATTCGTGCTCATCGATGCCCGTACGTATCCGACCCGTTCGATGAGCGAGCCGGAGGATGATCGGGTGCTGCGCGGTGCCCGGGACAGTTTTGTGGAAACGCTGGTGTTCAACACGGCGCTCATCCGCCGCCGGCTGCGCGATCCCCGTCTGCGCATGGAATACTTCAGCGTCGGAAAGACAAAGGATGACGTCGTGCTCTGCAGCATTCACGGCGTCTGTGATCCGCAGCTGCACGATCAGCTGGCCGATCGTCTGAAACAGCTGCAGGTCGAATCGCTGACGATGGGACAGGAGAGCCTGGCGGAAGCGCTCATTCCCCGGAAGCTCTGGCAGATCTTTCCGCTCGTTCGCTACACCGAACGTCCGGATGTGGCCAGCGCGCATGTCCAGGAGGGCGGCATCGCCCTCATCGTGGACAATTCTCCTTCTGTGATGCTGTTGCCGGCGGCGCTGTTGGATTTTGTTCAGGAGGCCCAGGATTACTATTTTCCTCCGCTCATCGGTTCCTATCTGCGCTTTGTGCGCATCCTCGTCTTTTTCCTTGCGCAGTTTCTGACCCCTGTGTGGTACTGGCTCAACCAGAACCCGCAGTGGATGCCGCAGGCGCTCTCCTTTACGCTGATCGAGGGCAGCGCCTACCTGGATGTCTTCTGGCAGCTGTTGTTGCTGGAGATCGGCATCGATGCGATCAAGCTGGCAAGCCTGAACACGCCCAGTTCGCTGAGCGGTTCTTTCAGCATCATCGGTGCGCTGATCCTGGGCGACTTTGCGATCAAGGCCGGGTGGTTTGACGCGGAGATCCTGCTGTATATGGCCTTTGTCGCACTGGCCAACTTCACCCAGCCAAGCTACGAGATGAGTTATGCGATCAAGCTCTTTCGCATGTGCATGCTGGTGCTGATCGCTCTGTTTCCCCGCTGGGGACTGCTCGTTTCTCTGGTGCTGCTGGCGCTGGTGCTGAAGGGACAGGGCAAGGGCTATCTCGCACCGCTGATCCCCTTTCGGCCCAAACGGTTGGTCCGCCTGTTGTTTCGCTTTTCAATACGTCATTCACCAAAGAGCGGCCATCACCGGAACATTTAGGGCATTTCCCGTATTTTTTCGTATGAATCAGATGAAGGCAAAAACAGCGGTTCATGATGGTGCTGACAAAGGAGGAAAACGATGGAGGAGATCGAGATGAAGCTGACGGATCTGTATCATATGCTGAAGATACATGCGCTGATGGCCAATGGGGCCGATGCGCTCAGCGTTACGACGCTGGAGGTGCAGGGAATGCTGCGCTGTTATCTGCTCTGTATGGAAGATGTGCTGTACACGCTTCAGCGACAGGGCGGACAGGAGGAGAGAAAGGGGCGATGAGACATGCAGACGCTGCGTGCGATGGAACGACAGATGGACGGTTATCGGAAACAGTGTTATGAGCGATCTGCTGTGTCCGGAGGCTTTGTGCAGCAGATCCGGGATGAACAGCTGCACAATCGGATCGAAGAGGCGCTGTTTCGCTGTTCGCTGGAAAACGAGGTGCTGGTGCGAAAGGTCTACCTGGAAGGGCGGCCGCTGGTCGGACTGAGCAGAAAAGAGCAGAGAAAAAGGAAAAAAGCCGGACTGAGACAATTCTTTGATTGCTTCTGTCTGTGAAAAATGGTATCATAATGCTTGGAGAAGTATGTAAGCGATTTACTGCTTTTATCTGTTTGCTTAGCATATAAAGATAGTTCAGTAGAGGAGGATTTTGTATGTTAAAAGGTATTGCGGCATCGGCCGGTATTTCGATCGCTAAGGCTTATAAGCTCGAGTCTCCGAAGGTAGAGATCGTAAAGAAGGAAGGCGATCCTGCCGTCGAGGTCGAAAAGTTCAATGCGGCGCTTGAAAAGACGAAAAAGGATATCGAAGGGGTAAAGGAACGTGCGGCAAAGCGTCTGTCCGAAGAGGAACTGGCCGTATTTGATGCCCATCTGATGATGGCCGGCGACCCGGAGTTTGCCGGACAGATCACTTCGATGATCGAAAATGACAAGGTAAACGCGGAGTATGCGGCAGATACCGTCGCAACACAGATGATCACGATGTTTGAGTCGATGGATAATGACTATTTCCGTGAAAGAGCAGCGGATATCAAGGATGTGACCTTCCGTCTGAAGTGCAACCTGCTGGGTCTGACGATCCCGGATCTGACCGCGATCGATGAGGATTCCATCATCGTCGCTTATGACCTCACACCGTCCGACACGGCACAGCTCAATGAGTATGTCAAAGGTTTTGCGACCTCGATCGGCGGCAAGACCAGTCATTCCGCAATCATGGCAAACTCGCTGGAGATCCCGGCAGTCGTCGGCTGCGGCGATATCCTCTCGCAGGTCAGCCATGGGGATACGCTCGTTCTGGATGCGGTCGACGGTGTCGTCATCGTCAATCCGGATGAAGCGACCGTGAAGGAATATGAGGCAAAGGCGAAGGCGTTTGCGGAAGAAAAAGAAGCGCTCAAGGTCCTGGTCAACGCAAAATCCATCTCTACGGACGGACATGAGGTCGAACTGGCCGGCAACATCGGCGGCATCAAGGATGTCGAAGGCGTGCTGAAGAACGGCGGCGAAGGTGTCGGCCTGTTCCGTACGGAGTTCCTGTACATGGACAGCGATCACTTCCCGACCGAGGATGAGCAGTTTGAAGCATACAAGGCGGTGCTGGAAGGCATGGGCGGCAAGAAGGTCGTCGTTCGTACGCTGGATATCGGCGGTGATAAGAAGCTGAAGTATTTCACGTTCCCGGAAGAGATGAACCCGTTCCTGGGCTATCGTGCCATCCGTCTCTGCCTGGATCGCACGGACATCTTCCGTACACAGCTGCGTGCGCTGATCCGTGCTTCCGTTTACGGTAAGCTGTGCATCATGTTCCCGATGATCGCCACCGTACAGGAGTTCTGTGATGCGAAGGCCATCTATGAAGAAGAAAAGGCCAACCTGATCAAGGAAGGCGTTGCGGTAGCAGACAACATCGAAGTTGGTATGATGGTCGAGATCCCGGCAGCAGCCGTGCTGGCCGATCAGTTTGCAAAATACGCAGATTTCTTCTCCATCGGTACCAACGATCTGATCCAGTATTCCATGGCGGCTGACCGTATGAGCGAGCACGTCTCTTACCTGTATCAGCCATACAACCCGGCGGTCCTGCGTCTGGTCAAGATGACGATCGACGGCGCGCACAAGGAAGGCAAGTGGGCCGGTATGTGCGGTGCGATGGCTGGTGAGGAATATGCAGCGCCGATCCTGTTGGGACTGGGCCTGGATGAGTTCTCCATGTCTGCGACACAGATCCTGAAGGCACGCAAGATCATCAACTCTCTGAGCAAGAAAGAGATGGAAGAGGTTGCGGCCGAAGCGCTGAACAAGCAGACGGCGGATGAGGTACTGGCATTCGTCAAGGAAAAGCTGGCAAAATAACAACGAGCAAACAGACGGTATGTCCCCGGCGGGCATGCCGTTTTCTCTTTGTTGTACAGTTGGCACAAAAATGTGCAAGAAAGGACGCTAACAGTTTACTTTTGGGCAAAAATATCATAAAATTTAAGAGTACGTAAATTACTACGAGGAGGCCAATTATGAAAATTTCATCACTACAAGAAGCGAGATATGCGTATTCTCCGAAACTTCCGGGCATGCTGCGAAACGGCATCGCGGACATCTGTGTCAAAGAGGGAGAAGAGACGCAGAGCGTAGCGGATCAGGAAAAGATCAAAGCGCTTTTCCCAAACACTTACGGTAAGAAGGAAATCACGTTTCAGAAAGGGCAGAACACCTCTGAAGCAAAGAAGCAGGTCGTCGGTGTGATCCTCTCCGGCGGTCAGGCACCGGGCGGACACAACGTCATCTGCGGACTGTATGATGCGTTAAAGGCAACGAACAAGGAAAACGTCCTCTATGGATTCAAGAACGGACCGATCGGTCTCATCGAAGACGACTATGTGATCTTTGATGATGCATACATCGATCAGTACCGCAATACCGGCGGATTTGACATCATCGGTTCCGGCCGTACGAAGTTGGAGACGAATGAGCAGTTTGCCATCGTAGCAGAAGTCTGCAAGAAGCATGGCATTACGGCAATTGTCATCATCGGCGGTGACGATTCCAATACTAACGCGGCAGTGCTGGCAGAGTATTTCGCGGCACATGACACCGGTGTTCAGGTCATCGGCTGCCCGAAGACGATCGACGGCGACCTGAAGAACGAAGACATCGAATGCTCCTTCGGCTTCGATACTGCAACGAAGACTTACAGTGAGATCATCGGCAACATCGAGCGCGATGCAAACTCTGCAAAAAAATACTGGCATTTCATCAAGGTCATGGGACGCAGTGCTTCGCACGTTGCGCTGGAGTGCGCGCTGGAAACACAGCCGAACATCTGCCTGATCTCGGAAGAGGTTGCCGCAAAGAAGATGTCTCTGTCTCAGATCGCGGATTACATCGCGGATTCTGTAGAGGCGCGAGCTGCCAAGGGAATGAACTTCGGTGTAGCAATCATTCCGGAAGGCGTTGTTGAGTTCGTTCCGGAATTCTCCGTGCTGATCTCTGAGATCAACGAACTGCTCGCCGGCAGCAAAGCAGATGCGTTCAACGCACTGGCAACCTGGGAAGAGAAGTATGCGTTCATCAAAGAAGGCCTGAGCGAGGCTTCCATGGAAGTGTTCGCCATCCTGCCGCAGAGCATCCAGCAGCAGCTGTTCTTAGAGCGCGATCCGCACGGCAATGTACAGGTATCGCTGATCGAGTCAGAAAAGCTGTTCTCCGCTCTCGTCAAGGACAAGCTGGCCGAGAGAAAGAAAGCCGGTACCTACAACGGCAAGTTCAGCCCGCTGCATCATTTCCTGGGTTATGAAGGAAGATGTGCATTCCCGTCCAATTTTGATTCCGATTACTGCTATTCCCTGGGTTATAATGCCTTCATGCTCATCCAGTATGGCTACAACGGATATCTCTCCAAGATCTCCAACCTGTCGAAGCCGGCCGCAGAGTGGGTTGCCGGCGGTATGCCGATCACGAAGATGATGAACATCGAGCGCCGTCACGGTGAGGACAAGCCGGTCATCAAGAAGGCGCTGGTCGAACTGGATGGCAAGCCGTTCAAGTTCTTTGAGGCGCATCGTGAAGAGTGGTCCAAGGAAACCTGCTTTGTCTATCCGGGTGCGATCCAGTATTATGGACCGGCCGAAGTCTGCGATATCACGACGAAGACGCTGGCGCTGGAGAAAGAATAATTCAAATCGAGTCATTGATGAAAACAGTCCGATCGGACTGTTTTCTGATTTTACCGGCAGACATGCAGGTTTTGCCAGCTTGCGTGCATCTGCGCCGATCTGTGTTATAGTGTAGGTGTCAAAGGAAGACGCTTATAACACAGCTTCTCGAGGAGTGCTTAGCGGGAAGAAAATAAGAGGTCTGTCGGGAAGACAGAAAGGAAGCAGGAGAGAAGCTGTTCAAACATCGATGGCGGCGGTATTTGATAGGAGAGGAAAAGAGCTCATCTGGGATCATAATTGCAGGATGATGAAGGAGATTTCCTCCTATCGAAAAGGGAAGGCCGGCATGGATGCGGGAGGAGAGGAAATGGATGAGACTGATCCGTTGGTGAAAGATACAGGAGGTCAGGAAGTCCAAAGAAAGGTACTCCCTCCCGGGTTATAGAGGAAAAGGGATGCGAACCGCATCTCTTTTTCTGTGCTTTGAATGGAAGATCGCTTCTTACAGACACAATGAGGACGGATGTGACGTTTCTATACTGAAAATAAAGGGAGATAGAGGTACATATTGTTGACTCTGACATAATTCAACTTTACGCTTATATTGGAGGAAAACAGTACTTTCCAGATATTGAAAAGCGGCCAATCATAAAGACTGACCGCTTTGTATAATACTGGATATGAAATTGTTAAATTCCAATTTATAGAGATATTATACATCTATTTTTACCCTATGTTTTATAAATTCTAAATTCTGAAGAATAATTTATACTTCAATGAATAAAGGACAACACAATACTTTTAAAAAGGTATCACCCGATTTTTTCAGTACAGACACAATGAGGACAGATGTGTCGTGGCTACCTTGTTTTTTATCGTAAAGGGGTGTAAAATATAGGCACATGACAGACATTGTCAGGAAAGGATGAGAGAATGATGAAAAAGCTGTTAAGTGCTGTCTTAGGCTTTGCGATGATCTTTACCATGTTTACGATCGCACCGCCGAAAGTAGCGGCTGCAGTTGGTAATGCAGCAAAAATCGGAACCACGGAATATGCGACGCTGAATGAAGCAATCAAAGCGGTCTCGGATGGAGAGACGATCACCCTGCTGCGGGATGTGACGGATGCCACCGGAATCGCCGTGGAGAGCGGAAAGAACTTTACCCTGGATTTCGGCGGTCATGTGTATACGCTGAGCGGACCGGGTGCGGGTTCGCCGACGACGGAGACAAACGGTTTCCAGCTGTTGAAGGACTCGACGATCACCTTTCAGAACGGGACGGTCAACATTGCGCCCAATGCGAATAACATCAAGCGCATCATTTAGAACTATGCAGATCTGACGCTGGAAAACATGCGGTTTGAAACGATGAACCAGGTCGGCGGAGAAGACTATGCGCTGAGCTTCAACAACGGAACGATCGTGTTCAAGGGAACTACGTCGATCGTGACCGGCTCCCGGGATGTCATCGCTTTTGATATCTGCAAATTCAGCAGTTATCCAAGCGCCCGTGTCATCTTTGATGAGAGCTATACCGGAGCGATCGGTGGCAAGATCGTTTACGACAGCCCGAATGCGGATACGCATTCCCTGAAGATCGCCGGGAACGGAACTTTTGCGTCAATCGAAACGACGGCTGCATCAGCGGCCGATCCGGCCATCGAGATCGAGAGCGGAACGTTTGAAGATCTCAGTGTACTGCCGTATCTGAGCGCCGGTGCGGATGTGACCGTCACCCTGGCGGAAGATGTGAGGGAAGATGCAGTGATTCCGGCCAATACGACGGTCACGCTGGATCTGAATGGTCATACGATCACCAACCAGGCCGATCACACGATCCATAATTACGGCAATCTCACGATCGAAGGAGAAGGAACGATCGACAATGTATCACATGGACGGGCAGCTGTTTATAATGAACTGGGAGCGAGCGCTCTGCTGAAGGGCGGTACATATACCAGAAGTCAGGAAAATGGTTCCAACAGTTCGACCAGCGGTGGAAATTCCTATTATAATATCGTCAACCACGGAGATATGACGATCGAAGAAGGTGTCGTCGTCCGTCAGGATGGCAAGTTCTCCAGCCTGATCGAAAACGGCTGGTACAACGGAAATCAGAACACCACGAAGGAACCATCCAACATGGTCATCCATGGCGGTACGTTCACCGGCGGTCTGAATACGATCAAAAACGATGATTATGGAAAGCTGACGATCAATGGCGGAACCTTTACGAATGTCGCGCAGGCGGCGGTGCTGAACTGGAACGAGACGACGATCAACAATGGAACGTTCGTGTCGGATCAGGCCGTCATCCTGAATGGCAAGCTGGATGATGAAATGGACAAAGGAAAGCTCATCATCAACAACGGAACCTTTACAGCCGGCGGGGATCATGAGGTGATCGAAAAGATGTCCGGCGGCAATGCGGACTCTTTGAAGGATATCCGCATCTCCGGCGGTACGTTCTCCGGGGACGTCAGTGCATATGTCGAGGCCGGCAACAAAATCGTGAAGACGGAAGATGGCTTCATCGTCGCACCGAACACAGAAGGCGTTACGCTGGATGCCAGCAAACAGACCCTGAAGGTGGGAGAAAGCACAACGCTGCATGCAACGCTGACACCGGAAGGCGCCGTGGAAGAACTGGTATGGACGAGCAGCGATCCGACCATCGTGACGGTCGATGCGAACGGTACGATCACGGCGGTGAAGGAAGGCAGCGCAACGATCACGGTCACGGCAGGCGCATACCGCGCACAGTGTGAAGTGACGGTCATCGCTGATGAAAAAGAACCACAGGAACCGACGACACCACCGACGGACGACAAAGATCCGGGTACATCGACCGGTGAAAAGGAGCCGGGAACCGATAACGAGGGTCCGGCGACATCAGCAGTGGCGATGGGCGGCATGTTCGCTTCCATGGCCGTAGTGAGCGGCGGCATCGTTGTGGTGCTGAGAGAAAAGCGCAGACGAAACAGTTAAG
>ERZ1643246.864-NODE-864-length-36013-cov-15.400801_pt1 | contig 36013 bp, 29 predicted proteins | sample MGYA00579265_ERZ1643246 | MGnify/ENA primary metagenome ERZ1643246 (study PRJEB29033, sample SAMEA4952261) | chicken gut metagenome | biome: Broiler Chicken; feature: Gastrointestinal Tract; material: Caecum | place: Ireland | collected 2018 | study: Broiler...
CGATTACCTCGTCAGATTCTGCACAAACTCCTTCTCAACCTCCGCCTGATATTCCCCGGCAAATGTTCCGTCTTTGAGTCTGTCCAGCGCATGTTCCCGGAATTCCTCCCAGGATTCTCTTTCCTTCCATACCATGATCGGGTAGAAAAACACTCCCTCTGTCTTCGCCGCTCTCTCGTCCACCGGCGCATCGCCGATCATCACCACATGATCCTTCGGATAGCCGTACTCCAGAAGCTTTCCGATACACGCTTCCTTGCTGCCGTTCTCCTGGGTCAGCACCAGCTTCACATACTTCAGCAGATCATAATATCCCCATTCATCGAGGATCTCCGTCCGATTTGCCGCGGTGACAATCACGATATCCGCAAACTGTCCTGCCTCTTCCAATGCCTCACGCACACCATCAAAAGGCTTTTTATTTTTCTCCGAAATCATCTTCAGCGAACCGTTCACAAGTTCCGACCATTCCAGCGCCTTCTTCAGCACCGGACTTCCCGTCCGCTCCACTTCCAGGCGCAGACTGTCCGTGGAAAGCTCCTTTGCCGTCTTGACCCAGTTCAGCAGGCTGCCAAGATCTTCCACCCGCTTATAATTTTCATTCACGTCCACCAGGATCTTCGCCAGTGCCTCAAAGCGATTAATTCCCCGGTCCATGCTGTACAGGCTGATCTCCCGCCACCTGCGCATGATCGCATCCCGATATTCTCCGAGATCCCACTCGTAGACCATACAGGGAGCAAGGCTCTTTCTGTGTTTCACCTCCATCGTATTCATCGCGCATCCGTCGGAATCGATGCAGATCAGATAATCATGCTTGCGCTCATAGCCCGCAAATACATCCTCCATGCTTTTTCCTCCTTCTTCTCCTGCCAGATCCGTCTCTTTTAACGGCAGAAGTTTTTGACTGTTGTCCTTATTATACTGCCGGATATTGCGGTTTGCAAATCTAATGTTGCGCGTCTTTCTCTCTCTTTTTTGCTTTCCGGTCCCACACGGGACAAAAGACCAGAAGCCCGATTCCTGCGGCCGACATGGCGAGCCCCGCTTTTTTCCCCGGAGGGCAGAAACGCACTTCGATCTCATGGTGCCCGGCAGAGATTTTGGTACCTGCGAAAGCGGTATTTACCTTTTCCACGGCAGTCTCTTTCCCGTCCACCAGGATCTTCAGTCCCTTCTGCCAGGGAATGGATGTGACAAAATAACCCTCTTCCTCTGCGTCCAGACTACAGTTCAGAACAGCGCCGTCTTGCGTGTCCTTGAACACAACAGGAACCGCATCCCTTTTCACCAGTTCTTCCACCGGATACTCATACCACCGGAGTCCGGACAACTCATAGTTACCCTTAAAATATGTAATCTTCAGTTGTTCCAGGCTCTCGCCCTCCGGGACTGTCAGATAATAAGTAAATCTGGAATTTCCGTTCGGATAAGCTGCTCCTGCAGAGGAAAGACGATTCCTGGTTCCATTGATATCAATCGTCACCCGTCTTCCTTGTTCACTCTTCACATCAAACTCCAGAATTACGATCCGATCCTTCACCGGCTTATCCAGCGTCATTGTCACATCTCCTGTTTTCTCCGCGTTCACAGTGACCGTATCCCCCTCTCTTCGGATCTCCAGTCCGTCAGACACCTCCATCCTGGAAAACAATGGCTGTTTCTCCTCTATATGTGAATCCTGCCCCAGGTCGTCCGAGGGACTTTCAAAGGACATTACTTTCTCATCTTTGATGCCCGTCTGGCTGTCCTCCTGCGATTCCGTCACCGTATACCGCAGCAGCGCCTCCAATGTCTGTGGGAATTCCAGCCGTGAAAATTCCTCCTCGCTGATCGTCTCTGTGCTCAGATAAGCCAGCGGCAGTACATGGTCATTTTCCGCCAACACAGAATCTCCCTTCCGGGCCTTGATCTCATATCCCACGGGAACCTTGTCGGCTGTCGTCTGGAGATATTTTACTCCCATCAGGTACTCCTGAAACGGATTGGCCTCACACAGCATAGCGACTCTGTTATTGATCCGGACCGGCATGTGCAGAATGTCAAAAAACCAGTGAGAATATTCCTGATTGGAGATAGAGGAATACATGGTCGTCGATTTCTGGCCGGAGTACAGCAGACGATTGGACGAGATCAACGGCTGCTCCATCCCGTCCATTCTCGCCCAGGGATCCGACGCCACTGCTTTTACTTCACTGGCGGTAAAAGGACAGATCCATTCTCCCTCCGAGACAAAGTTATCCTGGCGCGCTGTGTAGACCGAACAGACAATGGGCGTGACCAGAAGCATCGCATAGACACGTCTTCTATTGCAAAAACGCATCAGCCATAAAACGATCACCAGAAGGACCACATCCAGCAGCACACCGGAGATGTACCGGGAATTGACTTCTCCGGCATATACTACGGCCACTGCTCCAAACAATATTTCCGGCCAGATCCGGATCCTGAACTGTTTCTTCAGGATCATCTGCAGGAGTTCTGCCATCTGCAGAATGACGAGCGGCAGCAGCGGCATCAGGATCTTGGCCCTGGCATAGAGCGTTCCATTCAAAATCCAGGAAACCACCGGCAGCAAAACTGCGGTCAGAAGAACGATACTGCGCACCCGGAGACGCCGGACGGTCAGTCCCGCCAGCAGCGCATACAACGCAAACAGCGTCAGCCCCATTCCGTAAGGACTGTACAGAAGTCCCTCCATAGACAGATCCGGGCGGAACAGTTCTCCCACAGACAGCGCCGCGCCCTGCCGTCTGTGTTCCAGAAGAACTAGTCCTGTGGGCAGCAGCAGAACACCGGCCAGAGCAATGGCCGCCGCCGCAGAACGCAGATACAGAAACCAGGTTCTTCGGTCTCTGCTCAGTTCATACACCCTCCATGTCATCACTGCAAGAACCGTAATGGAATAATAGAAACTGTTGTAGATCACCAGCGCCAGCATAAGCGTAAAAAGCGTATACCTTGCCTTCTTCACCAGTCCGGGAAGCAAAAGAAGGGCAAGCAGTTCATACGGCATATAATTTATAAACATGACCTGCCGGTGTGCCTGAAAAAAACATCCCGCTGTCATCAGAAAAACACTGCCGATAAAAGCCATATATGGTTCCATCTGATTCTGGAGCAGAAAATAATAACACAGGAGGCCGGAGACCAATACGCAGATCATCATACACGCGATCAGAATATATATCATGGGGATCTGCGGCAGCAGACATCCGATCAGAATGTCCGGGCGAAGATATCCGTAATAAGAGAATTCATAAGCGTTGCTCCCGCCGCCAATCCACAGAAAATCCGGAAAGATCGTTTTCTGAGAGAGACATGCATCCCGCAGCGTCTCCGCAAGCGTCGCATGCTGGCTCATCCAGTCCGTATTGGAACCGAACACCGATCCTTCCGGTACAAACAGGTAGATCAGAACAAAAAACAAGGCCGTCAGTAATAACAGATAATATTTATGCTTTTTCAACTCTAATGACATTTCTCTCCTCCTCGATCCCCTTGTTGTCTTTTCATAATATATCTTAACGGGCCTTTCTTAAGAACACGATTCCGTTTTCAAAATATTTTCGAAAGATATTCCTCCTTTTTTCTTACAATTTTTATTATTCCATTTTCTTTTGATCAAAAAAAGAGTTGTGAGCGATTTTTATATCCATCTCACAACTCTCAGATTTTCAATATGTAGGAAGAATCCGTAACGTTCATCAACAGAACGGTCACAGAAAACTTTCTGTTTTACTATGTAAGTCTTCGCTTAGACGATCCGGCGCACTGCAAGGATGGTACGGTATGCTGCATTACTGCTGATCTTAATACCATCTTTTGCGTTACTTGCATGTACGATCTGTCCGCCGCCCATATAGATTGCCACATGGCCATCATAGCAGATGATGTCGCCCGGCTGTGCTTCCGCATAAGATACACCGGTTCCCTCAGATCTCATCGCTGAAGAGGAATGCGGCAGACTGTATCCGAAGTGTGCATAGACGCTCATGATAAATCCGGAACAGTCAGCTCCGTTTGTCAGACTTGTCCCACCCCATACATACGGATTGCCTACAAACTGAACTGCATAGTCTACAACCGCCTGTCCGCTTGCACTGCTGGAGCTTGACCCTTTGTATGTATCTTCAGAAGAATCCTCTTTGGTCTCTGTCTTTGTGCTCGTGCTACTGCTGCTGGAGCTTGAACTGGACTGCGATGTCGAAGCAGATGTGGACGTTGAGGAGCTGCTGCTGGTCGAACGGGAAGAATTGGAGCTTTCCTCCTGCGTTGTGGTCTGAGCAGCCTGTGCTGCTGCCTGCTGTCTCGCCGCTTCCTCAGCTGCCGCCGCTGCTTCTGCTGCCTGCTGTTCCTGGATCTCCTGAATCTTTGCATTCTGCTCTTCGATCAGACTCTCATACTCTGCTGCCTTGGCCTGCATGTCCGCAAGCTGTACATCATAGTCTGCGGAAGTCGCTTTCTTCTCTTCCAGCATACTTTCCAGCTGTGCCTGCTGTGCCTCCTGCTCTGCCTCGCTCGCCTCGAGCTCCGCCTTCTCAGTGGACAGCTGATCGCTGTAATCGCTTACCTGCTGGGTAACTTCCATGTATTTCTCCAGACATTCGCGATCGTAATCGTACATCTTCTGGGTATATTCCGCCTGGTTCAGAATCGTTGATAAATCCTCACCGGAAAGAAGCAGGGACGCCCATGCGGTATTTCCGCCGTTCTCATACAGGTACTGAATCCTGTCTTTCAGAGCTTCGTACTGCTCTGCCTGATCCTGCTGTGCTTCCGCCAGCTTCTGCTGCGTCTCTTCAATCTCGGTCTGCTTGCTTGCGATATCGTTCTTCAGTGTCTCTACAGCCGCCATCGTTACAACCAGCTGCGCATCCAACTCTCCGATCTGGCTCGTGATCGCATCTTTCTTGGCCTCCAGATCATTGATGGAACTCTGAGTCTCGTTTAACTGTGCTGTCGTCTGTGCTTTCTGCTGCTCCAGTTCATCTGTTGTTTTCGCTGCACTTACGGTCATAACCTGAGCGCTGCCAATCATTGCTGTCAACATCAAAGCAAGGATTTTTTTTCTCATTATTATTATTCACTCCCGTAAAACTGTTAATGAAAGTTATTTTTTTGTAACATTTTTGAAATACTTTTTTCAATTCCACTACATAATAGCACAATTTGGGAATCCTTGCAACCACCAATCTTATTTTTTTCTTAATTAATTACGGGAGCCGTGAATGGCCGGGTACGGATCACTCAGCCGTGTAGATCTGCAGGCAGTTCAGATCATCAATATTTTCAAGAATCTGGGCTCCGGGAAACGAAACCTCGCCTTTCTGGATCCTTTCCGTGATCTGCTGATATTGCTCCTCGCTAAAATTCTGCATCTGAGACGTATCCGTAGTCAGCCCGACCCCTCCTTCTTTTACGCCCAGTATCTTTATTTTTCCTCCGTCAAAGTCATCCTCCGCGATTTTCTCCAGTTCCTGGTTCAGGATTTCTTCATATTTATTTTCGGCACTGATTACAACCGTTGTGGACTTCTGAGATTCATCCGTCACTACCCCCAGAACTTTTCCTCCCACGATTTCCGCAGATCTTCTGATGATCGGCTCGAAGCCGCCGCCGTCGGTAAAAATCGCCTGGCATCCGTCCTGATACTCCTGCTCAACCGCATTCATAAAATCCGGCGACACCGCGTCGGTCCCTCTTTCTTCATACTGAACCTGGATACTTCCGTCCGCCAGGCCCATCTCCGCAGCTGCCTGCTGAAGCCCCTCGAGAAAACCTGCTCCATATTCCTTTGCTCTGTCTTCCTCCGCACCGCCGTAATAGGCAAGACTTGTATATCCTTCCTTCGCAGCCGCGTATCCCGCGAGAAACCCGGCCTGTTCGCGGTCAAAGAGAATACACCTTGTATTCCCTCTCATCCGGACTTTTTCGCTTCCCTCCGCATGGGGCTCCGCGTCAAACACCAGGAAGCGGACACTGCGGTATTCCCTCTGTGCCTCATATACGGCTGTTCCGGCGGCGTCACTGTAACAGATCACCACCTCGGCGCCTTTTTCCACCGCCTCATCGATCGCCTCGCTGCAGGCCGCACTGCCGTCCCCGGACGGTATGTAATAACCGGTGTTCTCCCCGGACGCATCTCCATAGGACTGAACAGCCTGCCAGATCGTCTGGTTGATCGCCAGGTCGTCCACATTTCCCCCGTCGGTGACGACTGCGATCGTCACCGGGGGCTCGCTCTGACTGCTGCATCCGTAGAGTCCAAACATCGCAGCCGCCGCAAGACACAGGCAAAATCTCTTTTTCTTCATATAAATATGTCCTCTCATCCGTTTATCTTCTGCCCGATCAGTCCCGCTTCCCGGAGAAGCGCGACGCCGCTGCTGGTTCCCAGGCGATCCGCCCCGGCTTCCAGAAAAGCTTCCATATCCTGTACACTTCGGATCCCGCCGGCCGCTTTGATCCTGACGTTTTCTCCGATATGCCTGCGAAACAGAAGAATATCCGACAGCTCGGCGCCCCTGGTTCCAAATCCCGTAGAAGTTTTGATGTAATCTGCTCCTGCCCTGGTCACACAGCCGCACAGCTTGATTTTTTCTTCCTCCGTCAGATAACATGTTTCAACGATCACCTTCAGGATGCGTTCTCCCGCTTCCTGCTTCAGACAGCGGATCTCCTCCTCGACACAGTCGAACCGTCCGTTTTTTACGTCCGTCAGGTTGATCACCATATCAATCTCTTCCGCACCGTCCTCCAGAGCCTGGCGCGTCTCCGCAAGCTTTGCCTGTGTTACACTGTAACCCAGAGGAAATCCGACTACCGTACAGATCACAAGCTTTCCTCCGTAAGCGTCCTTCACCCGTTTCACATAACTCGGAGGAATACACACGGAAGCGGTTTTGTAGCGCACAGCTTCCTCACATAGTTTCTCTATCTCTTCCCATGCAGCCGTCGCCTTCAGCAGCGTATGGTCCACATGACTTAATAAATCTGCCGCATTCATAATTCTCTTTCCACCTCGTATTGCTGATTCCTCGTTACAGTTCGGCCAGGTCTGCGCATTTACTGGCAGGCCGTGTGAAAACATAGTGCCTGTGGGCATCCAGCCCATCGCGAAGCGATTTTCAATGGCTGGATGCCGTAACAATTCAGCTGGCTGAACTGTTACGATTTCTCAACATGACCTTTCGTCGCTTTTTTAACATCTCTTAGTATAATCGAAATCTGTACGAAAAGGAAGGGAATTTCTGTTACAATTTTCTTTCCCCGTAACCGTTCCGCTGGATGAACGGTCACAGCGCCAGGTCATTCGCTTCCTCTGCTTCTTACGATTTACTGAAACGGAAGCGGAAAAATTTCCCGCAGGGTATGGAGTTCATAATCCACACTGTCGTTCCCGAGCACGATCACGAAATCCTCTCCGCAAAACTCCTGCATGACCTGACGGCAGATCCCGCAGGGCGGACACGGATCAAGATGTTCCGCATCCTCTCTCCCTCCCACGACCGCGATGGCGCGAAACGACCTTTTTCCTTCCGAGACGGCTTTAAAAAACGCCGTGCGTTCCGCACAATTCGCCGCTCCGTAAGAAGCATTTTCCACATTGCACCCGGTAAAGATACTGCCATCGCTGCAGAGAAGCGCCGCCCCCACCTGAAAACCGGAATACGGCGCGTATGCAGCCTTCCGCGCCCTTCGTGCTTCATCCATCAGATATCCATAATCCATCTCTTTTCCTCCTTTTTCCGGACACAGGCACCGCTCACAGAGAGAGACAGTGCCTGCACACAAAAATTTTCAGATCTTTTAGCCCTGGTATCATAAGCTTACAACAGAAAAGAAATTTATACAACATCCTGTTCTCTGTCCGGTACACGGCAAATGGTGCTGCGTGCCAGCGGCACGCGCTCAGTACGGACTGCAGCGGAGCGTAGGCCTGCTCGTGCAAGCACAGCTGGCGCTTGCCGGGTGTATCGCACAAAAAGAGAGGACTTCCAACCAATTTTGTCAGAAATCCTCTCTTCTGGTTTTTTATGTAATTTTACAGGTTATTCTCCAAACAGATCCGCCAGAATCTGTGCCGGACTCATGTTTTTGTAACCGTCCGGATCGCTCAGCACAGAAGAACTCCAGGTAAAATGGTTTACCCCGGTCATGTAACTCTTGCTGGCTATCTTGCATCCATAGCGGGAATACGCGATCGGATAATACTTACGCATGTATCTCTCTGCAAGCTGAACCGCCTCACTGTTGGTGCTTCCGCTGGCGGATACGGTACCGCTGATCTGAACGTACTGCGGCGACGCATGCAGGATCACTGCACTTCCGTCCTCGCACTGTCCGAGAATAATCCAGACATGACCGCTCATACTGACCACATCTCCGGTCCGGAACTTCATCGATGTATCGCCTTCCACATAAGATCCCCAACCCTTTTCATAATAATATTGAGGTGTAACTGTGGAAGTCGTCGTGGACCACTCTTCCATCACCTGGTGCACTGCCCAGCCCACATAGCCAGAACAGTCAAGTCCGTTGCCGTATTCATAACGATGTTCTGTATAATTGTAAGTCTCATCCTGAGAATCGAAGAAACTCTTCCACTGCGGATTGACTCCGTAACGGCTCGCATCGGCGTCATCATGGCCGCCTGCCCAGATGTACAGCGTATTTCCGACCGGAAGAAGCGCATTTTTCAGAAAGTTCTTGATCGTTCTCACGCCGACTTCCGCATCGATCTCCTTCTCCACCAGGTGTCCGTTGGAATCAAAAACATAACTAACTCCGTCAATGACGCACGCCATGTTCATCGCGCCGCCCCAGTCTCGGAAATAATATGTATAGCCGCCGATCTGATACCAGCCTCTGGCCATTTTGCAGTCGCTCTCAAAATAATATATATTTTCACCGTCATTGAACAATGTGTCATGGAGCGCAGCACCCCAATTTCTGAAATAGTACCAGTCGTTTCCTTCCTGATACCATTCATTCGACTTCATGGTACCGTCCGTATTCATATAATACAGATCGTTTCCATCTTTTACCCACTGATCCTGTACACGGGAACCGTCCGCATTGATGTAATAGTAAGAATCGTAGGTACTGCCAAGCTGAAGCCAGCCTTGTTTCTGGTACAGTACATACTGATCATCATAATAATAGTATTTATCCCCTTCCTGCACCCAGCCTTTGGCCAGTGTACCGTCACTATTCGCCTTGTAGGTTTTTCCGCTTACCTGGAACTTCATATCATACATCATTCCGCCCCAATCACGAAAATAATACCTATTACCCCTGTAGTCAAAAAATTGATCATGAAGCATACCGCCCCAATCACGGAGATAATACCAGTCCACACCATCTTGAAACCACTCTGCAGATTTCATCGTTCCGTCATCATTCATGTAGTACCAGTCGCTTCCATCCTTCAGCCACTGACCCTGCACACGAGATCCATCGGCACTAATGTAATAATACTTATCTCCCAGTTTCAGCCAGCCTTCTTTTGTATAAAGAGCACCGTCCTCTTGGTAATAGTAGTACTTGCCATTCACCGACGTCCATCCATCAGTAAAAATAACGCCATTACTATCTGCAACATACCACTTCCCATTTACCTGGAAGGGCCCGCCATACATCATGCCTCCCCAATTACGGAAATAATATAAGTCTCCATTATAAGTAAAGAACTGGTCATGGAGCATGCCGCCCCAGTCTCGGAAATAATACCAGTCAATTCCGTCCTGGAACCACTCTTCCGATTTCATCGTTCCATCATCGTTCATATAGTACCAGTCGCTTCCGACTTTCAGCCACTGTCCCTGCACGCGGGAGCCGTCGGCGCTGATATAATAATAGGAGTCATACGTGTCTCCAAGCTGCAGCCATCCCTCTTTTTCATACAGGGAGCCGTCACTGTTATAATAGTAGTATTTCCCGTTTTCCTCCGACCAACCGGTGACCAGCGTTCCGTCGGAATTGGCTTTATACTGCTTTCCGTTTACCTGGAACGCCATGTCATACATCATACCGCCCCAGCTGCGGAAGTAATACAGATTTCCCTCATAGGTATAGAACTGATCGTGCAGCATGCCGCCCCAGTCTCGGAAATAATACCAATCCACACCGTCCTGGAACCATTCCGCTGATTTCATCGTTCCGTCAGCATTCATATAATACCAGTCATTGCCGTCCTGCAGCCACTGGTCTCTGACCATGGTTCCGTCATCCAGATAGTAGTAATATTTCCCGTTGACCAGATTCCATCCCGGAGTCCAGTCCATCGTCTGAACCGCATTGGACGCGTCCGGTGTTTCCGTCGGCGTCAGGCTTTGGACCGAAGGATCTGCAGAATCTCCGGAATTCTCCGGCGTCGGAGTCAGATCCTGCACATCCGGAACCGCGGAATTTTCCGGAGTTGGTGTTGCCGTGACGGAAGCATCCGGTGCTGCTATCGGATCCGAAACTGTGGAACCCTGTTCCGGAGTCCCCGTCGAAGCTTCCTCCGGCAGTTCGCTCTGTTCTGAAACGGAGATTACGTCTGATGAACCACTCTGCGTACTGCCTGCACCGTATGCCGGCACCGCCGCTGACAGAAAAACTGCAGCCGCAACAGACAGTAAGCCTCCCGCAAATATCCTATTCAGTTTTTTGTTTTTCATTCGTTACTCCCTTTTCTTCTCTTTTCTCCCATACTCCTTTTTTTACTGTGAATGTCAAAAACTGCCGCCGTAAATATCCTGTCGGCCGTATCTTCATACAGCTTTCGCCGCTGTTTTCAACAGTTTCTCATTGTACAAAGGTCAGTATAGACCGTTTTCCTAAAGTTTGCAAGGATAACGAGCGAAAAAATCACATTTTGCCACCAAAGGGGAGGATCTTTACAGACAATAAAACACCCCCGGAATCCGGCAGGTATTTTGCCGGAAATCCGGGGGAAATTGTTGATCAGAACAAATCCAATCAGCTTAGAACAGACCGGAGATCTTTCCGTTCTCGTCTACGTCGATACGCTCCGCTGCCGGAACTTTCGGCAGGCCAGGCATCGTCATGATCTCGCCGGTCAGAGCTACGATAAAGCCTGCTCCTGCGGAGATCTTCAGATTGCGGACAGTCACTTCGAAATCGGTCGGAGCGCCCAGTTTTGTCTGATCGTCGGTCAGGCTGTACTGTGTCTTCGCAACACAGATCGGGCAGTTGCCGAATCCGAGGTCTTCCAGCTGTTTTGCCTGCTTCTGAGCGTTTGCGGTCAGAACAACTTTCTTGCCTCCGTATACTTTCTGTACGATCTGGTTCAGCTTGTCTTCGATGCTTCCTTCCAGTTCGTATGCATAGGTGAACTGATCGTTCGGCTCCTCGCACAGACGGATTACTTCTTCTGCCAGAGCGATACCGCCTTCGCCGCCTTTTGCCCATACTTCAGACAGTGCAACGTTTACGCCCAGTTCTTTACATTTTGCCTCTACCAGATCCAGCTCTGCCTTGGTATCGGTCGGGAACGCATTGATCGCGACAACGCACGGCAGATGGTATACGTTTCTGATGTTGCTTACGTGTTTCAGCAGGTTCGGCATACCTTTCTCCAGTGCCTCCAGGTTCTCCTGATTCAGCTCAGCCTTCGGTACGCCGCCATTGTATTTCAGAGCTCTTACAGTAGCTACGATAACGACTGCATTCGGTTTCAGGCCTGCCATACGGCATTTAATATCCAGGAACTTCTCAGCGCCCAGGTCCGCGCCGAATCCGGCCTCTGTGATCGCATAATCGCCAAGTTTCAGAGCCATCTTGGTAGCTGTTACAGAGTTACATCCGTGCGCAATGTTTGCGAACGGTCCGCCGTGTACAATCGCCGGTACATGCTCCAGCGTCTGTACCAGGTTCGGTTTCAGAGCGTCCTTCAGCAGTGCGCACATAGCGCCTTCCGCATGCAGATCACCTGCGGTAACCGGTTTCTGCTCGGAAACTTTTCCGTAAGTATATCCAACGATAATTCTGGACAGTCTTTCTTTCAGATCCTTGATGTCGTTTGCCAGACACAGAACTGCCATGATCTCGGATGCAACGGTGATATCATATCCGTCCTCTCTCGGAACTCCGTTGGTTCTTCCGCCGAGTCCGTCTACGATGTTACGCAGCTGACGGTCGTTCATATCCACGCATCTTCTCCAGGTGATCTTTCTCGGGTCAATGTTCAGTTCGTTGCCCTGATAAATATGGTTGTCCAGCATCGCTGCCAGCAGGTTGTTCGCTGCGCCGATCGCATGGAAATCGCCTGTGAAATGCAGGTTGATATCCTCCATCGGGACAACCTGCGCGTATCCGCCACCGGCTGCTCCGCCTTTCACACCGAATACCGGTCCCAGGGACGGCTCACGCAGCGCTACCATCACGTTCTTTCCGAGTTTCTGCATAGCGTCCGCAAGGCCTACGGTAGTCGTGGTCTTTCCTTCTCCTGCCGGGGTCGGGTTGATCGCGGTTACCAGAACCAGCTTTCCATCCTTTTTGTCTGTCTTCTTCAGGAAATTGTAATCGATCTTCGCTTTGTACTTTCCGTACTGCTCCAGGTATTCTTCATCAATCCCTGCTTTCTCTGCAATCTTGGTAATCGGCTCCATGGTACATTCCTGTGCAATTTCGATGTCTGATTTGTAGCCCATTGTTATCCTTCTCCTTTCATTGTCCGCTTCGATGACGAAAAAAAAGCAACAAATGTAAAGAACTGTTACACTTGTTGCCCAGACGGTCGGCCTATTTTCTGAGATTCTGCCTTCCCCAGTGGTTTTTTCCACGTTATTTCCGTCAGTCAACAGAACTCCTTTGTTATGAGGTCATTTTATCACAGGATGTCAAATGTTTCAATTCATAAATAAAAATTTAACAATTTTTGGACAAACTGCAAAAACAATTTCTGAAACTTTGTGGATTTTGAAGGGGACGCCCGGAAAGGAGACAGGCGCCGGGGCGGCGGCAGGGGGAGCCTTCGGGAACCGCGGGCGGCTGCGGAGACGGGGAATTTCTAAACGTGCCCCGGACATTCTGGACAGGTACCGGAGCAATTCACCGAGAACGCCGGATGCGTTCTCGGTTCAGTGCTCCTCAGGCTCCGGGTCTGTAACCCTTCGCCTGACCTGCCCGGAATGTCCGGGGCGCGTTAAGAATTTCCATCCGTCCCCGCAGATGCCCGCGGTTTCCGAAGGCTCCCCCTGCCGCCGCCCCGGCGCCTGTCTCCTTTCCGGGCTGTTTCCTGAGGGGCGGAACGAGGGGTGTATGCCGTTCTGTACATCTGTGCTTTCAGAAATGATCCCGCTGACATTGGAGAGCTCTTTGTTTTCCGGAATGTCTGAAGGGCGGAACGGTGGTATGCGGATGTGAGAGGTTCCTGGGAATGGTTTGGGTGTGAATATTTTTCCGAACGTTGTGAATGAGGAGAATTTCCGTCAGAATATTTGTTGATTTTGCACAAGTTGTTGATGTTTTGCGGGTTGCTGTGTTATACTTATAGCATCAAATAACAGCGCTGTACTTGATGACAGACGCTGAAGAAAGGAGTGTTGTATTGTATGGAACAAAAGCAGATCGTCGCCCGCGTAAAAGGGGTTCTGGAAGTGGACGGCCTGCGTTTTAAAGATCTGGACGGTACCGGTGAACTGAAGCCTTACGAGGACTGGCGCCTTTCTCCTGAAGAGCGTGCCAGGGATCTTGTAAATCGTATGACGGATGAGGAAAAAGCCGGCATGTTGATCATCAACAGCCAGCCTATGGGTATTTCGGCAAAACCTGGCCAGCCTACCAGCCACAATGGTGTGCTGGGCGAGGCCCATGAGGAAGTTATGGTCCGCGGCCATAAGAGTATGCAGTATCCGACAACTTATAAACTGGCCACGAAACATATCCGTCATTTTATTGTGCGTGAAAATGCTTCTGCCAGCCAGCTGGCGGAATGGGTCAATACCATGCAGGAGGTGTGTGAAGGCACCCGGCTGGGAATTCCTTGTCTTGTGACTTCCAACTCAAAAAATGAGAGCGCGGATGTGAATTACAGTGCAGAAGAAGAGAGCAATAAGTTCACAACATTTCCGGGGACACTGGGACTTGCAGCTTCCAGGGATATGGATCTGATCGATCAGTTTGCCGGAGTTGTCCATGATGAGTTTTATGCAGCGAATCTTCGTAAAGGTTATATGTATATGGCTGACTGCGCTACTGATCCCCGCTGGTTCCGGACCTACGGAACATTCGGCGAGAATCCGGAACTGATCTCCGACATCATCACCCGCATCATCCACGGGGTTCAGGGAGAAGATCTGGACGAAAACAGTGTGGCTCTGACCACAAAGCATTTCCCGGGCGGCGGAGCCCGTGAGAACGGTTTTGATCCTCATTACGCAAAGGGCAAGTACAACTGCTATGCGACGCCGGGCAGTATGGAAACCTACCATCTTCCGGGATTTCGGGCGGCTATCGCGGCGGGAACTTCCTCGATCATGCCTTATTATGCGATCCCTTCCAATGAGAAGTCTGCTTTTCCGCAGAATGGATTCGACAAATTCGATGAAGAGATCGCTTTCGCGTACAACGACCAGTTTATCAACGGCACGCTTCGCGGCGAACTTGGATTTGACGGAATCGTAAACTCTGATACAGGCGTCCTGTCCGGTATGGCTTGGGGCGCGGAAGAGTATTCGAAAGCCGGACGTGCGGCCAGAGTTCTGAAGGCCGGCACAGATATGGTATCCGGCGAGGATGACCCGGCTCCCTTCCTGGAGGCGATCCGAAACGGCTTTGTGGACAAGGACACCGTAGATCAGGCAGTCTGCCGTCTGCTGGTGGAATTTTTCCGTCTGGGCCTGTTCGAAGATCCGTATGTCGATGCATCTGCAGCAGATGCAAAAGTCAACACCGAAGAAAGCCGTACACTGGCCTACAAAGCGCATCAGGAAAGCGTCGTCCTTCTGAAAAATCATGATTCGGTACTGCCTCTGACAGCAGAAAAGCTCGCCGGCAAAAAAGTATATGTTGAAATGATGATGCGCACAGAGTACACGAAGGAAGAAAAAGAAAATCTTCCGATGACCGGCATCGAGATCACTCCGGAGCAGACCATCGCTGCATTCGCCAAGGCGGTCCGCCGGGATCATCCGGACTGGACATTTGTGGACGATTATCATGACGCAGACGTTGCGCTCCTGCTGCTGAAACCTACCAGCGGAAGCTATTTTGCGGCGACCGAAGGATATCTGGAACTGAATCTGTGCAAAGAGACAGGGATCGATGTGGATCATATCCGCGCGATCCGCGAAGCCGTCCCACAGGTAGTGGTTCATGTGAATCTGAACCTGCCCTATCTGCTGGGCAATGTGGAACCGCTGGCCGATGCCGTCACAGTAGGATTCGATACCTTCTCCAAGGCAGCGATCGATGTGATCAGCGGAGCAGCAGAACCTGTCGGCCGCCTGCCGATCACTCTTCCTGGAAGCGATGCGGCAATCGCTGTGGACGACAACGGCGTATGTGCAAGCCCGAACGATGTTCCCGGCTATGACAAAGCCAAGTATATGAAGGACGGTCTGACCTACGCTTACAAGGACGCGGACGGCAGCGAATATCTGTACGGGTTCGGACTTACATACGAAACCTGACCTGGCATCATCGGGGTTAAAATACCTTTTGCCCCGACATCATAAAAAATTAATTTCCTATTTATAATATGAAGGAGGACTTAGCTCATGGTAGATTTAAAAGCAAAACCGTATTACCTTTCTGACGAAGACATCAAATGGGTGGAGGACACCATCGCAGGCATGACCGACGAAGAAAAAGTCGGACAGCTGTTTGTCAACATGGTAAACGACTTCTCTCCGGAAGGAATCAAGAAAGTCGTTGACACTTACCATCCCGGCGCGCTTCGTTACCACAACAAATCCGCTGAGGAACTGTGGGATATGGTAAACACCTTCCAGAGCTGCAGCAAGATTCCGCTGCTGGTAGCTTCCAACTGTGAGGCAGGCGGCAACGGCGGTGTCGGCGGCGGCACCGGTGTAGCATGCGGCGCGGCGACGGCTGCTTCCCGCAATCCGGATGTCGCGTACAAGGCTGCAAAAGTCGGCGGCACCGAGGCAATGGCGATCGGCTCCAACTGGAACTTTGCTCCGATCGTTGATCTGCTTCAGAACTGGCGCAACACAATTGTTCAGACACGTTCCTTCTGCGCGGATCCGGACCGCACCATCGAATACGCGAAAGCGTTTATCAAAGGTACCGAGGAATGCGATATGGCCACAACCATCAAACATTTCCCGGGCGACGGAACCGAAGAGAACGACCAGCATCTGATGATGGGTGTCAACGATCTTGACTGCGATACCTGGATGGAAAGCTTCGGAAAGGTATACAAAGCCCTGATCGATGCAGGCGTAAAGACCATTATGGCAGGCCACATCGCTCAGCCGGCATGGCAGCGCAAACTGGCAGGACGCGATCTGGATGATCACGAAATCCTTCCGGCAACACTCTGCCCGGAACTGATCACAGGCCTTCTGAAAGAAACGCTCGGATTTAACGGCCTGGTAGTTACCGACGCCAGCCATATGATCGGTATGTTCGGCGCTATGCCGCGTTCACAGCAGGTTCCGGCAGCGATCGCCGCAGGCTGTGACATGTATCTGTTCTTCAACGATATGGAAGAAGATTTCGGATACATGATGGCAGGATACAAGAACGGCATCATTACCGAAGAGCGTATGCAGGATGCCCTGAGACGTATCCTCGGCGTAAAGGCAAGCATCGGCCTGCACAAGAAACAGGCAAAGGGAACTCTGATGCCGCCGAAGGAAGGCATCAGCGTAGTCGGATGTGAAGAGCACAAGAAGATCGCTAAAGAATGTGCGGATCAATTCATCACTCTCGTAAAAGATACCCAGAACATGCTGCCACTGAATCCGGAGAAACAGAAACGTGTACGCGTTTACTTCCTGGAAGGCGACGGACGTGTAGTAGCCGGCAAACTGATCAAAGACGATTCCGGCGCAAAGACAAAAGCATACCTGATCAAAAAACTTGAAGAGCGCGGCTTCATCGTAGAAGACGGAGACGCTGTTGCGGCAAAGGGAAAAATGGAAACCTTCATGGCAAACACCGACGCTGTTCTGGTATTCATCGACCAGGTTGGTTTCGCCCAGTACAACACCATGCGTGTAAAATGGACGATGCCGGGCCAGCAGCCCTGGTATGTGCGTCAGGTACCGACTGCATTCATCAGCCTGTATCTGCCGAACTACCTGATCGACCTGACCATGAGCCGTACCTATGTGAACTGCTACCAGGATACTCCGCAGGTTCTCGATTCCCTGATCGAAAAACTCTGCGGCGACAGCCCGTTCCAGGGTACTCCGGAAGAGAATGTATGGTGCGGACGCTGGGATACAAAACTTTAATCGATTCCAAAGGCGGTTTCCGTGACGCAGTAGCCTGCCGTGTATAAGCGAGACTCCGGCGGACAGAAAACGTACAGCAAGGCGTCCCGGTCTGTCAACACCAGACCGGGACGCCTTTTTCCGCCGCTCAGCCATTCTTTACAGATTCCGGAACACCCACAAATCCCGGATCTGGCTCTGTATACGGTCAAACTCCCACAGTTTCTCTGAATTTCCCCTGTTGTTCGGATCATTCACACGGATCTTTCCATTCTCGTAACCGGTCAGCACAATGAAATGTCCCGTCGTCGTGAAATCCCCCGGCCCCATCACCGCTACGATCGGATTATTCACTTCCAGATTGGCGGCGATCCGCTCCTCATCCAACGGGATCTCTGTCACATCAAAGCCAAGCTCTTTCCCTCCCTCCGAAAAGAGCGCCCAGGCAGAACCGCTGCCCTCCACAGCATACCCGTGCTCCGAAGCGAACTCACCCATCCATGCCGGCGTCATGGAAGTATCCCCCGTCAGGTAGATCGCGACCATCGAAAGGCAGGTCGGTCCGCATCCGGACAGACCGAAAATGTTTCCCGCGTACTGTCCATATCCCCAGCGCTGATCCCACTGCATCAAAAGCGGAACCGACGAGGTATCCAGACCTGACAGATCATCCGCAGGCGGATTGTCTTTGACCAGCGGATATTCAAACACAAACTGCTCCGTCTCCGGATTTCTCTGATATAATTCAATCAGCTTCTCCGGATAATCCGAGACAGAAAGCCCGTGCTCCCGCGCATACTGGCGCAGCTTTGCCGAGGATCCGCTGACCGGAAGCGCGTCCTTAAGTTCCGAAAACAACGACGTCCTGGACAGAACTGCCGCCGCCAGCACAAAGATCAGAATCACCGGAGCGATCCGGCCAAACCTCCTCGTTCTCCGCCTTCTTCTCCTGTGCCGCGAAACCACGGCGCTCTCTCCTCGTCTGTCTGTACGTCTCATACCCACTCATCCTTTCTGTTTTGAAACCTGAACACGCAGCCGTCCGGGCTGTTCTCCCGACCGATCACGTGTGATTATCATAGCAGAAAGGAACCTGTCCTTTTCGCAGATTCTCCCACAAAAAACCGCGTTTTTTTCCACAAAAATTTTAAGGGTTTCTTAAGTTCTTCTCCTCTACAGCCAAAAATACCCCGGTGTATCCACCTGAGCCACGCCAGGGCAGTTTCACCCATCTCAAAGCACTACAGTAAACGTCACCTGTCCGTCGGAACTCTCCGCCGAGATCGTTCCTCCATGCAGTTCCACAATTTCTTTCGCGATCGCCAGCCCCAGCCCCGCGCCGCCGCTCCGGGTGGTTCTGGCGCTATCCAGACGGAAAAACTGATCAAAGATCCGCTCCAGCTTATCCTTCGGAATCGTAACGCCGAAATTCTGCACCGTCAGGCAAAGTCTACCGTCTTCCTGCCGCCGCAGGCAGATATTGATGTCCTCGCCCGGCTGGCTGTAGCTCACCGCATTGCGCAGCAGATTGTCAAACACCCTCTGCAGCTTATCCGGATCACATTCGCAGGAGACATCCGGCGGGACATCCAGCTTACATTCCAGTTCCTTTTCCGCCAGCATCGGTCCGAACTCAAACACCGTCTGCTCCAGCATCCGGGACAAATTGATCCTGCTCAGTTCCAGCGTCAGGTGCGTAAGGCTAAACCGAGTGATCTCGAAAAATTCATTGATCAGATCCTCCAGCCGCTCCGCCTTGTCCAGAGATACGGACAGATATTTTTTCTGAAGCTTCGGCGAGATCTCCTCCTCATCGTTCAGCAGCGTCAGATAGCCGATCACCGACGTGAGCGGCGTTTTCAGATCATGCGCCAGATATACGACCAGATCGTTTTTCCTCTGTTCCGCCTCCCTGGCTGCGCGCTGGCTGTTCTGGATCTGCAGGCGGACAGAATCCAGATATACCTCCATCGAACGCAGTTCCTCGGACAGCGGAGGGTCCTGTTCTTTTCCGAGAAAGAGATTTTCCGATGCCGTCACCAATTCGTCCAGATAGCCGCAGGATTTCTTCAGATAATAACAGCCCAATCCCAGCGCTCCGCCGCCGGCGTAGACAGGGAGAAGAAAAGCCCAGAATCGTTCCGCCAGATGGATGATCTGATAAAATGTCTCATATCCGTACCAGATACGGCTTTGATAATATAAATAGGCAAGTATGACGATCACAGAACCGGCTGCCAGATACAGCAGATAGAAAAAAATAAACCTCTGAGTCAACTGTCTTCGGAGCCGCTGCGACAGTTCCCGCAATTCCGTCTTATTCAATCTGATACCCCACTCCCCACACAGTCTTAATATATTTCGGTCTCCGCCCGGAATCGTGCATTTTTTCCCGGATCCGTCCGATATGTGTCATGACCGTATTATTGCTGTCCAGAAACCGCTCGCCCCAGACCTTCTCAAAAATCTCCTCGGAAGAAAGCACACGGCCCCGGTTCTCACAAAGATACCAGAGAATGGAAAACTCAATCGGCGTCAGCGACAGTTCTTTTCCGTTCAGCGTACACTTATGTGTATCTTTGCTGATGGAAAGGCCCCGGATATCGATGGCGTTTTCCTCCGGCTTTCCTGTCCCTTCCGGATGGTTATACGTTTCATAGCGGCGGAACTGGGTCTTCACTCTTGCCAGCAGTTCCAGCGGGTTAAACGGTTTCGTGATATAATCGTCGGCGCCAATGGTCAGGCCTGTGATCTTGTCCAGATCCTCGGATTTCGCCGTCAGCATGATCACCGGATAGAAATGTTTCTCCCGGATCTTCCGGCAGATGGAAAACCCGTCGATGTCCGGGAGCATGACGTCGAGGATCGCCATGGAAAGATCCTCTTCCTCCACATACCGGACAGCGTCCGTCCCATTGTCACATTTTATGACCTCCCAGCCTTCCCCGATCAGGTAAACCTCGATCAGATCGGCGATGGCCTGCTCATCATCCACAACCAGTATCTTTTTTCTCACGTCTGTCACCTCTCTCAAGTAATTGATCGCCTTCGTTACAGTTCAGCTGACTGAACTGTAACTCGCCTTCAGTATAACCTATCAAAGCGGACTTGACAACGGAGAGTTGAGGCGAAACCATGGGCAGAAGTTTATTATCCCCTGCCAAAAAAATCCTCCGCCTTTGAAATTCAGATTCATATCTGTCTGTATTTCAAAGACGAAGGATTTTGTTTTTACATGGATTTCCGTTCAGCGATCTCAGCCATCTTTGCTTCGTTCAGTCTGGTGTCACCGTGGACGCGGCTGTAGGAAAGGTAGCCGTTCATCCGGTCGATCTTGGTCAGGTTCCTGGAACCACAGACCGGGCAGACGTCCATTTCCAGCTCTTCATGGCCGCAGTCGTCGCAATAAGCCAGGGAGAGATTGACTCCCTCGTAATAACCCAGATCCATCGCGCGGCGGATCAGCGTCTTGATCGCACCTTTATTGTATCCTACCGGGTAGCGGACATACTGGATCTTTCCGCCGTTGCACAGTTCCCAGAAGCGTCCTTCCAGATCCTGTTTCTGGATCGGGGTCAGGTCCTCGGTCACATGGCAGTGGAAGCTGTTGCTCACATAAGGACGGTCGGAGACATTGTGCACGATCCCGTACTTTTTCCGGAACTGCTCTACCTGGAGTCCGCAGAGAGACTCTGCCGGGGTTCCGTAGATCGCATACAGGATGCCGTCCTCTTTCTTGAACTGGGCAACCTTTTCATTGATATATTTCAAGGTATCCAACGCGAACTGTCCGTCCTCGGCGATGGATTTTCCATTGTAGAGTTCCTGCAGTTCGTTCAGCGCCGTGATTCCGAAGGATGCAGTCATCGGCTTCAGCAGCGGACGGATCTTATCCGACGGCTTCAGATGTCCTCCGTAGAAGCCTCCCTCGCAGTATGCCAGCGGGTTGGTGGATGCGCGCATCTCGCCGAGATAATCGTACGTCCTCTTATGGAGATCCCGGATCATTTCCAGGTAGAAATCCAGAACCTCATGGAAGTCACGGTTCTCCGCCCGGGCCTTTGCTAGGATCATCGGAAGGTGCAGAGATACGGCTCCGATATTGAACCGTCCGACAAATACCGGCTTGTCGTCGTCATCCGCCGGCTCCATCCCTCCGCGCTCAAACCATGGGCTGAGAAATGCACGGCATCCCATCGGACTGATGACACGGCCGTATTTCTGGTACATGCTGGAGATGTAACCCTCCCCGCTCATGGACAGCCAGTCCGGATACATGGTCTTTGCCGAGCAGTCGACGCCTGCCTCAAAAACGTCCTCGCAGATGCCGCCCGGTCCATGGATCACTTTGTCATACAGAAAGACGATCTTCGGGAAAAGCACCGGCTTTTTGTGCCCTTTCTTTCCCTGCCCGCCTTTGTGTACTTCCAGAAGAGAAATGGAGATCATTTTCTCAAACATTTCCGTTCCCAGTCCCAGAGTCACCGTCACAAACGGGTAATCTCCACGGGAAGAACCGACTGTGTTCAGTTTGTATTCAATGCCCTGCCATCCCTGATCACACTCGCGGCGAACCTTGTCCATCGCGTATTCCACCGCCTTCTCCTCGCGGCCTTCCCAGGAAGGATCGGAGTATTTCAGGAATTCCCGGACATAATTGTCATAACTCTTCTGCGCATAGGGCGCCAGAATCTTATCCACCTCCGGCACCGTGAAACCGCCGTACTGCTGTGCCGCCGTGCTCAGGACGATATCTCCCATAACGTCAAAGGCGGTATCCAGGCTTTTCGGCTCATTGTACCAGACATTTCCCATCTCAAAACCGCCCTTTAACACGTTCGCCACGTCAAAAAGACAGCAGTTCATCGTGTCCAGACGCGCAGACTGATCATGAATATAAATATATCCGTCCTTGCAAGCCTGAAGTTCGTTGCGGTTCATGAAAAACTTGCGGTAAAGTTCTTTGTTCAGTTCATTGAAAATCAGGCTCCGCTTCGTCGCCACAAGAGCGCTGTCCGTATTAGCGTTGCTCTTGTCGCCGATGTAGCGGATCGACTGGCTTTTCGTATATACTTCATCCATCATATGGATAAAATCGGTCTTGTAATTTCTGTAATCGCGGTAACTTTTGGCAACTGCCGGATTTACTTTCTCCAATGCACCTTCCACAATGTTGTGCATGTCCGCGATGGGGATTTCTTTCTTTCCAAGAGCCTTGGCATGTTCCGTTGCAAACTGACAGATAAATGAAATCTCTTCGTCGGAGAATGTATATAAAATTCTCTGCGCGGATTTATTGACTGCGCGTACAATCTTCTGTGCGTCAAAGCCCTCTTTGGTCCCGTCTTTCTTGATGATATAGATCATGGCTTCCCTCCCAACACGATATCTACTATATATTGTGCTTTCTCTTTGTTAGTGTACACTACATATTGTAGCACCCTTCTTCTGAAAAAGAAAGGACTAATTTTGCTTTCCGGGATTTTCAGCACATTGCACGAAATTGGGATGGAAAGTTCTCATTGGAAAAATCTGGAATCAAAGACAGATCTCACCCTCGAATACGATTTCCGCAGGGCCGGTCATGTATACAAGATCGCTCTGGCGGTCCCACTCGATGGTCAGCTCACCGCCCAACAGCTGTACCGTCACCGGACCTTCCCCGACCCACTGATTCCAGAGAGCGGCCACCGCCACCGCACAGGCTCCCGTTCCGCAGGCAAGAGTCTCCCCGCTGCCGCGTTCCCAGACACGCATCCGGACGGTATGATCATCCAACACCTTGATAAACTCCGTATTCACACGGTCAGGGAAGTATTTGTGATGTTCAAACTGCGGTCCGATCTTCTCGATCTCCATGGTCTCCAGGTCTCCGTCATATGGCACAACCGCATGCGGATTTCCCATGGAAACGCCCGTCATTTTCCACATTCTCCCGGCCGCCTCGATGGGTTCTTCCTTCACTTCTTCATGATCGGTCAGGATCGGGATCTTCTTCGCACGCCGCTCCGGCTTTCCCATATTGACGCGGATCTTTACGGCCTTCCCGTCCTCGACGGTCAGATCAAGATACTTGATCCCGCTTTTCGTCTCGATCGCCAGATGGGTCTTATCCGTCAGGCCGTAATCGTAGACATATTTCCCGACACAGCGGATCCCGTTGCCGCACATGGCTCCCTCGGAGCCGTCCGCATTGTACATGGCCATCCGGAAATCCGCATGATCGGACGGACAGATCAGGATCAGGCCGTCCGAACCGATGCCGAAATGACGGTCGCTGACGATTTTCGCAGTTTCCGACGGGTCCTCCACCTTCTCCTCCAGGCAGTTGACATAGACGTAGTCGTTTCCGATTCCCTGCATTTTTGTAAACTTCATAGTCGCTCCTCCTATCATTCACACGGAACAGTTCACAGCATACGCTGTTCACTGTCCGTTCCCCGGCAAATGCCTGCTCGTGCAAGTACAGCAGCCGCCTGCCGGGTGTATCGCACAAGCACAGCGGCCGCCGGATACTTTCCACGGCAGCCGCAGATATGTTCCCATTATATCCGTCAGAGACTTTTTTCGCAAGTCCCAATCTGACCCAATTCCCCTGTCCGGATGACTGTTCCGCCGGCATTCTCTTTTTTAAAGCTGCGAAAAGATCTCGGTATGAAGCGCCTGCTTTACCTTTTCAAAATCGCCCCATTCCGGACACTGGACTGCGATCACCAGACCGTTCTCCGGCAGTACCGTGGTCACCTGTCCGAAGGCTCCGTCGGCCCGGTATGCTTTCGGATAAGGTGAGCACCAGAACTGATACCCATAACCGCAGCGCCAGATGTCGCCATTCTCCGTCTGTGGCGTCTCGATCTGTTTTCGGGTAGCTTCCCGGACCCATCCGGAATCAAGCAACCGTTCCCCCTGCCATGTTCCGCCCGCCAGATACAACTGCCCCAGTTTCATCATATCTCTCACACTCATATACATTCCGCCCCCGCCGATCGGATGGCCCATCGGATCATTCTCCCACTGCGGCCAGCCCTGGCCCAGTTTCTGAAACAGACGCGGGTACAGATATGCCGCCAGATTTTCGCCGACTGCCTTCTCCACCATCCGGCCGGCCAGAATGCTGTCGGCCGTCGAGTATTCAAAGACCGTTCCCGGCGTCTGCTCCATCGGCAGATGCATCATATAGGCCATATAATCCGGAAATCCGATCCCCTGCCGGCGGTCGTCTCCCATCAGGTAGGGATGGCCGAATCCGCTGGACATCGTCAGCAGATCCCTCAGCGTGATCTGAAGAAGCCTCGGATCCGGATCTTCCGGCACAGATTCCGGAAAGTAATCCGCCAGACGGTCCTCCAGCGTCAGACGGCCTTCGGCCAAAGCCATCCCGACCGCCGTGACCATGTAGCTTTTCGTATGGGAATAGATATTTCTCGCGTGATCCGGCACAAAGTGATGCTCCAGCAATACCCGGTTTTCATCCGCCACGGCGACGGCTTCCACGAACAGCTGACGATCCCTGACATACTCGACAAAATCCTGAAACAGATGCTCTACATTCATAATACGTTCCTCTCCTCTCTGATTCTCCAAAGACAGCTGCATGTTCAGCGGCCATCCGGATTTCAAAAGTTGCTCTATAGTTCCCAGTATATCATATTCCGCCTGCAAATTTCCCTCTTGCTTTTTTCAGAAAACTGTGCTATACTCCAGAACCATAACAAAGGTGTTGAATCGCTTCGGCGGATTCAGCGCCTTTTTTGTTTTCCGGGATATCTTCCGGATCTCCCGGCGCAGGTTCAGAAAGGGCCCTTCCGGATCTGCCAAAACAGATGTTTATATGAGGAGGAAAAATTATGAATACAGGTGATACTGCTTTTGTGTTGCTCTCGGCAGCGTTTGTATTTTTTATGACACCGGGACTGGCATTTTTCTACGGCGGCCTTGTGCGCAGAAAAAACGTCTGCAACACCATGATGGCCTGCGTATCGATCATGGGGCTTTCCGTTGTCATGTGGGCTCTGTTCGGCTACTCGCTGGCCTTCGGCGGCAACCATCTGGGGATCATCGGTGATTTCCGCTGGTTCGGCCTGAACGGCGTCGGTATGGACGCAGGCCCTTATGCGGATAACATCCCCCATCTGGTCTTCTGTGCATTCCAGATGATGTTTGCGATGATCACTCCGGCTCTGATCACAGGCTCTCTGGTGGGCCGTATGAAATTCAAGGCTCTGTTTCTGTTTACAGCACTGTGGTCACTGATCGTTTATTATCCCCTGGCACATATGGTATGGGGAGAGGGCGGATTCCTGGCCGGCATCGGCTCTGTAGATTTCGCCGGCGGAAACGTCGTCCATATCAGCTCCGGCGTCAGCGCTCTTGTCCTGGCCATTCTCCTCGGAAAGCGCCGCGGCTATGAGCACACAACCTATCGGATCCACAACATACCTTTCGTCGTTCTCGGCGCGTCCATGCTCTGGTTCGGATGGTTCGGCTTTAACGCCGGAAGCGCGCTGGCGGCTGACGGTCTCGCCGCGCACGCGTTTATGACCTCCGGTATCTCCGCAGCCTCCGCGCTGCTCTCCTGGATGCTGATCGATGTGATCAAAAACGGTCGCCCGACGCTGGTGGGCGCTTCCACCGGTCTTGTCGTCGGCCTGGTGGCAATCACACCGGGCGCCGGATTCGTTCCGATCTGGGCTTCCTTTATCATCGGTTTCCTGGTAAGCCCTATATGTTACTGCGGGGTTGCCATCGTCAAAAAGAAACTGAAGATTGACGATGCGCTGGACGCTTTCGGATGCCACGGCATCGGCGGAATCTGGGGCGGCATCGCCACAGGCCTGTTTGCTCAGAGCTCTATCAACGACACTGCACGCTGGAACGGACTCTTCTTTGGTGACGCCCGTCTGTTCGGAGCACAGCTGGCCGGAATCGTCATCACCATTCTTTTCGCAGTCATCGGCACACTGATCTGCGTGGCTATCATCCGGATCTTCACTCCTCTGCGGGTAGATCAGAAGGAAGAACAGATCGGTCTGGATCTCTCCCAGCACGGAGAGAGCGCGTATCCGAGCTTCAACGGTCTGGATCAGTAACGCATACAATGACAAGAAGGAAGGTAACGGAGAACTATGTTAATTAAAATAGAAGCAATTATCAGAGAAGAAAAATTTGAAGAAGTGAAAGAAGCCCTGGCACACATCGAAGTCAACGGCATTACCGTCTCCCAGGTCATGGGGTACGGGATCCAGAGAGGCTTCCGTGAAGTCGTCCGCGGACTGGACGTGGAAGTTCAGATGCAGCCGAAGATCAAGTTTGAGATCGTCGTCTCCTCGGAAGAATGGGAACAGAAGGTCATCGATACGATCTGTAAATCGGCCTACACCGGGGAAGTCGGCGACGGAAAGATCTTCAGCTATGAGATCCGCTCTGCCCGGAAGATCCGAACCGGAGAAACCGGCTACGACGCCATCCAGATGACTTCCGAAAGCAGCGGAGAAGAAGCCTGAAAAGCGCCGGATCAGGAACTGTCCGACATTCCTGATCCGGCGCTTTTTCGCAATACACCCGGCAAGCCGAAAACCGGCAGTTTTACGCTCCGAGGTTTTTCTCGAACTCCTCAACCAACTGAGCCTGGTAAGCGTCATCGAACGTTCCGTCCATCAGCTTTTCCACCGCCTGCGGCATTCTCTCCCAGCTTTCTTTCTCCTTCGTCACAAGGATGGGATAATAAAATACCCCATTCTTCTGCGCTGCCTTTCTGTCTCCCGGCGCATCTCCGATCATCATGACCTTCTTCTGGTCATATCCGAAAGTCAGAAGTTTCTCGATGCAGGCTGCCTTGGAACCTGCATTCTGCGCGAGAACAATGTCAACGTGCGGAAGGATCCCGTGTTTCTCCCACTCTTCCAGGACTGCGTCCAGATTTGCGGAGGAGACGATCGCAATGTCCGCGCGCTCATGTGCCCAGGCAATCGCATCTTTCGCTCCCGGGAACGGTTTTTTCTCCTCCTCCGGCAGTTCACGGATCCTCTGGTTGACACTCTCCGACCAATGCAGCGCTTTCTTCAGCACGATGCTGCCTGTCTTCTCCGCCTCCTTCTCGATGGCGCTGTTAGACAGTTCATCCGCTTCATCCGCCCATTTCACCAGGACATCGACGTCCTCGATCGGCGTACCGTTGTCGTTGATCTCCTTCAGCATCATCGCCAGCGCTTTGAACCGGTTGATGCCTCTCGTCATCGAATACAGATTGATCTGGTTCCAGCGGAAGAGAAGCTTCTCTTCCTGATCCTGCAGACCCCACTCTTCCACCATGCAGGGGCCAAAGCAGCGAAAATGCTTGATATCCATCGTATCCATCGCGCATCCGTCCGAATCGATGCAGATCAGATAATCCCTCTTCTTTTCAAATCCTTCATACGGATCTTTTGCAGCTGTTCCCATGTCTGTTACCTCCTAATACTTGTGTAAATGTTTCACATCGGTTTCCTATATGAACAGACTACCCCAGATATTTCAAAAATAAAAGACATAAAATTGCTTTAAAATCATATAAAATTTTGTTATACTAATAATCAGTAAAAAATTGTTATATTTTATAAAAATATCATGAGACAAGCGACAAAAGGTCATAAATTTCATGCTCGCATGAAAATTTATGACTTTGTGGAGCGTAAAACACCGATTTGTCGGGCATGCGACACGCAGAAAAAGATGCCCACTTGTCCGTCAAATCATATCATTTACACCAGAGCCCTCAAACTACAGAAAGGAATTTTCATGCGCAAAGAAAATTTAAGTTTATTCCAGCAGATTGTCCAGGCACATAACATTTCCTGCACGATCATCGAAAAAGATTTCTCGAATCTGTACAAAACAGACCTGGAACTTCGCGGCAAACTATTCTCTGACTATGATTACCGCGAGTTCCGCGACTATCTTGTGAAAAACTGCCTTCCCGGGCATATTTTGAAAATAAACGACGAGTTCAGCCTGATCTCCTACGCCCTGTGCCTTCCCCCTCTCCCGGGAAAGAAAGATCCTCAGGACGGTTATCCTCTGTCCGAGGCGACCACCGAAAACACCTATATCATCGTCGGGCCGCTCCTGCAGGAAGTATTCACACTGGTGGAAATCCAGAAAGTGATGTTCAAAAACAAACTGCCGGATGTGCTGTACAAAGATCTCTCGGCCTTCTATGCAAACGTCCCGGTCCCTCCAAGCCTGAAGTCTCTCGAGGCCACCTTGCTGGTAATATCGGAGAACCTTTTTTCCCAGAAGTATGACTTGCAGGAACCGCGGGAATTTTCCGGCATTACCGCGGACTCCAGTTCCGCCTTCCGGCGCCTGAACAAGGATCCGCAGCTGGCGATCAGCAGCATTGAAGAACGCTATGAAGTGGAAAACCAGTTTCTGGATATGATCTCCACCGGAAACTATAACGCTGCCACACGGCTGTACGCGCAGTTTAAGAATTACAAGATCGCTCCGCGCAATCCCAATACCATTATGAACTCCAAAAATCTCCTGATCATCCTCAACACCCTGTGCCGGAAAGCCGTGGAACGGGGAAACGTCCATCCGGTTTATATCGACGATCTCTCGACCAGGATCGCTATTCTGATCAACGACGCGCACACCGCCAGTGAACTGGACCAGATCGAAGGGGAGATGATCCATAAATACTGCCTGCTGGTGAGAAATCACTCGATGAAAAACTATTCCCAGATCACCCAGCGCTGTATCACCTATATTGATTTCCATTACGCAGAACCGCTGTCACTGAGTTTCTTTGCGAATATGTGTCATGTGACAAAATCCTATCTGTCCACATTGTTCAAGAAAGAAACCGGAACCAATATTACGGATTATATCCACAATGTCCGCATCCGCCACGCGCTGGTGCTCCTGAATTCTACGGCGCTGCCGATCCATGCGGTGGCTTCGAGCTGCGGATATACAGACATTAACTATTTCATCAAAATCTTTAAACGTCTGAACGGAACTTCACCCAAACAATACCGGATGCAGATGTCTCACTCATGAGACGATCCTTACCGCAAAAAACACCGCGCCCGCAACAGCCGGCTGAACTGCTGCGGGCGCGGTACTCTTTCCGGGAACGCATACCTGCTGCGCGCCCCCGGCAGAACAGTCACTCCGGAACTTTTACTCCTTCCTGATCTGATTTCTGCGGCAGAAAATTTTATAAACTTTCTGTATCAGTCTGTCATCGTCCAGACCCTCGTACTGAATATCTCCGTTGTCCATATCCTCGGAATGAATTCTCAGAATATGCACCGGCTCGTCATCACCTGCATCGGCAGGATACAGCACCGCATACTCCTCTCCCTCATATTCCACAATGTCGAGAGTCTCAAATCTTACTTTTGCACCGTTCTCATCGGTTAACACCAGAATATCTTCCATATTTACCTCCCTGACCCAATTTTTCCGCAGCGCAAATACGGCGGATCTGTTCCAAACAAGCATACCACAGGCGGAAATGATTTTCAAACATACTCAGCACAAACGAAAAGAATCACGAAAAATAAGACAACAGTTCAAAGAACGCCTGCCTCTACGGTCACATCTCCTTCCAGAACAATCTTGGACTCTGTGCCTGTCTCCGCCTTTTTATAATAACATACCGTATCTCCGTTACAGCTTACTTCTACCAGATCACGGTCCAGTACCACGTTAAGATCAGCGGCACATGGAAGCGTAAAGCTTTCATCCGCAATGGTCAGCTGTCCGGTTTCTTTCTCCCAGCCCACGTACACACAACAAAGCTGCACGGAAAAAGACTGGTTTCCGGGATTTTTCACCGACACAATAATACTTTTCTCTTTCGGAATCTCCAGTTCCGCCCATTTACCCGGAACTCCGCGGTACAGAGTATTCTGCTGTTGCCACAGTTCACCGGGCAGATGAGCTGCCAATATCTGTTCGCCATCCTGCTCCTTCAATTCCAATTCTCTCGGTATTCCCATCACACTCTGATACGGTTTATCCTCCCAGCGGATCCTAAGCCAGGGAATCTGAATTCTGCGCTTTGTTCCCCAGAAGGTCTGCGCTGCATAAGGAACCTGATTTCCGTACAGACAGCGAATACCTTGTTCCGTCTCAAAATGTTCTCCGTCAAAGCTTCCCACAAGATAATATCCATCCGCCGTCCAGAATATCCACCGCTCCTTTCCATCACCGCAGGAAAAGCAAAGCAAATCCGGGCACTCCCAGCTTTCGGGGATCTCCAGACGCTGTGTTTCCTTCCATTCTCTCAAATTCAAGGAAGTAAGGATTGCAAACTCATGGTTCTTTAAAAACAGAGCCATATAATAGATTCCTTTTTCTTCCAGCCATCCTACCTTGGGATCTCTGTTTTCTTCTTCTATATGCGGCACAATCACTCCTGGCAGCTTATGGAAAACACGCCCATCTTCACTGAAAGCGGCTTTCTGGACAAATTTCCGTCCCGCACTCCATTCAGACTGCCCTCCCGCACAGGTGTAAAACAAAACCATCGCATCCTTGGGACACAAATCCTCGCCACGGAAATTTACGATCGCACTGCCGGAGTACATAGTGCCTTCCCCGTCCGGGAGAAGCGCCTCATTCAGCTGCGTCCAGTGAAGAAGATCCTTGCTGACCGCATGGCCCCAGCTCATATTGTCCCACTCAACATCAAACATATTATGTTGAAAAAACAGATGGTACTCACCCTTATAATAACAAAGACCATTGGGATCGTTCAGCCATCCGCTGACCGGAGCAAAATGCAGCTGCGGATAAACTTCTCCCCGCTTCACCGACAACTCATCGGACTGCAGAATTCCGTCGGGCAGCCGCTCTCCATCGGTTTCCACTGTCATCTTCCGTCCTCTCAGACTTCCTGTCGGAAGTTCCGCATAACCGCCGGTAAACTCACCTTTCTGATCTGTCTTTACCGGAATCCGAAACTGCCAGACCTTTTCTCCGTCCACAAGAAACCGGATCTCACATTTTTCTCCGCCCCGGATCATCGGAACTTTAAGATAATTACCGGTCACAACAAATTCTTTTTTCATTGGCATCCTCCTTTTCCTATTCGCCGTGCTGACATGTTCTATCTTTCCATTTTTTTCGTTGTCCCGCCTTCGACAAAACGTACCGGGAGATTCGTGATACTGTGAACTTCCTCATGATTCAGAATCTTCATCAGCATGTCGACACAAGTCCTTGCCAACAATTCCACTGGCTGTTCAATGCTGGACACTAGCGGACTGCCGTAATTCAAAAGCCGCAGCCCATCAAAACCAATCACCTGCAGATCCTCCGGAATGTGTTTTCCCATTTTCCGGGCCTCCTCGCAGATAACAACTGCAAGATGATCACTGCTGGCAAAAATCCCATCCACATCTGTATTCACATAGGCATTCAGTACATTCCGAATCAGATTTCTGGAACCGAATGACGTATAAATCGAAGAAACCTGGGTTTCCGAAAACTCCGCACAGTTGTAACGTACCCCGTGATCAATGCAATACTGTTCAAATCCTCTCCGTCGGTTTCTTACCTCGCTGTCCAAAGAAGAAATTGTCTGAAAGCAGAGCAGATTTTTCGCTCCCCGGAGGCAGAGGTTTTCGGCTGCAAGCCTTCCGCCGGCAAGATTGTCGCTGGAAACATACGGGATATCTGTCCGGAGATGACGGTCAATAGATACAAACGCCATTGAATCCGTCAGATATTCGTCGATTTTGCTGTAGGTGATTCCTATGATCCCATCTATTTTATTTCGTTTTGCCAGATTAATAAACTTTGCTTCTTTTTCCGCGTCTCCGCCGGAAATACAGATGACGATCTGTTTTCCACGTTCTGACAACGCTTTCTCTATATTACTTAATTTCTTTTCCCACCCTGGCGCCGTTGATTACATTGGAAACGGTTCCCACAGAAACCCCGGCGTCTTTTGCAACATCCTTTATCGTGTCACCGCTATGCCATTCTGCTCTTCCTGCAATTATATACTCTCTGCTTTTCCGAGGCAAGCCTTTCTCCATACTTTCCCGCGGGCATGGCAACTGTTCTTTCAGCTGAGTCGTTATCGGCATGTACCGGACAACAACCAGTCAGACCTCTGTCCTGCCACAGCCCTTTTCCGCACAAATACAGAAAGGCCGGCGAAACCGTAAATTCTCTTTACCGTCCGCCAGCCTGTCACAACGGAAACACCTGCTATTCTGTTGTTTTTGTCTCAGATTACGATTTTTTACAGCTCCTGCTACAACACCTGCAATAATATATTTCTGCAATGCCAGGTACAAAATGATGACCGGAATAATCGCCATCACCAGTGTTGCCATCAGCAGATCCATATCATTTCCGTATGCACCCTGGAACAGTTTCGTCGCAATCGGAATGGTATACAAATTCTTATCGGTAAGAATCAGGCTTGGAAGCAGATAGTCATTCCACAGAGACAATGCATAAAGGATTATCAAAGTCACCGTTGTCGGCTTCAACAGAGGAAATACGATCTGGAAGAAAGTACGAACTCTTGAAGCCCCGTCAATCTGAGCAGCTTCTTCCAGAGAGAGAGGAATACTGCCCTTGATAAAACCATGGTACATGAACACTGCCATGGATACTGAAAATCCTAGATGCATAAAAATCAACGTTGCTCTGTGATTCAGAATTCCGAAAATTCCGCCGTCAATAGAGATCAGCGGAATCATGCTTTCTTTTGAGTTCTATAGTTTCTATGATCCGCCGAACAGTCTGACGGCTGTCCGGCGCTTGACAGTATTTTACATTTTATTCCTGTCCTTCCCAGTATGCCTCAACCTCAGAAGTAAACTCTGCACGGTCGATCTGGTCGCCGAGATATTTCTATTTCCTGAGAAGGAGAGCCGCTTCCGATGGTGTAAACATTCAGGGTTACGAAGTATTTCCGCTGCAGCCTGCCAACAGAGTTCCTGTCATTGCCATAGACAGAACAAGAGCCACAATTCTTTTCTTCATTTTACATTCCTGCTTTTTTTATTCATTCTCACCGTTTGAATCGTTTCATTTTTATTTCGACACAACTCATCCGTCCTGTGCTGCAGCAGAGCGAAGACCTGCTTGCGCAGGCACGGCAGCCGTTTGCCGGGCGCACCCGCACAAAAAGACGGAACAAAGAAGATTCTCTCTTTCCTTGTTCCGTCTTCCCAAAATACCCTTTATTCAGATACCTTTACGTTCTTCTCTTTCGTTTTTCCCCAGTACCGTTCCAGCTGTTCCGCGGTAAGCAGGTCCACAAATTTCTTCTTCAGTTTCAGAAATTCTTCCAGATCCATCAGAATGTGATACAGAATCGCCCGGTTTTCAAACTCTTCCCGGCTGCGGGGAAGCGGCGTCTGTTTCATCTCTTCCAACAATGTATTCAGACGTTCCAGCTGTTCGGCCGGCTCGTTCCTCTCCAGTACATGTTCTCCAACGCAGACGACAAACTCCGCGACAACTCCGGCCTGAACCGGAAACTGGCGAATCCGCCTTATTTCTCCCTGTAATCCGCTGAGGATCGCACACTGACGGATCCGCATTTCAAAATAGTAAGAATAATATTCCGGGTGGGAGGCAAAATGATTGTCCCGGTATTCATAAGACTGCACCAGGCATTTCTGCAGATGACGTTCCAGCTGCACTGTCTCTTCCCAGACATTTTCAGAAACCGGTGTCCGGACAAATTCTTTCTCTCCCTTCAGTTCTCTGGCGATGTGGCCAAGAATTTTCTGCATTCTCCGGTCCACAGAAGCAATTTCCCGCCGGATCTGTCTCTGTACCAGAGCGTTGTTCTGAAAAAAATTCACACAAAATCCAACCGTCGTACCGACCACTACCAGAAGCAGTTCATTCAGGACAAATCCAGCGCTGAAGTCCGTCTTTGCAAGAAAATGAGTGCCGATCACCACATTGACCGCCAGCGTAGGTTTCCATCCGAGAGCATTCGTCGCCAGCGCCAGGAGAAAAATAAACAGTCCGAAAGCCGCCCAGCGGCTTGGAACGGAACGAAAGATCAGCCATGCCAGAAACGCCGCTACCACGAAACCCGCAAGTCTTGCCCCCATAAGCCTCAGTGATTCCCACCGGGTCGTAATCACCGACAGAAACGTGATAGAACCGGCGGATGCTGCATACTCCAGCTGCATCGTTTCCGCAATCCATATGGACAGGCAGCATCCCAGCGCAATCTTGACCGCCTGAAGAAGTACTTTGCTTAACACCTTTTACTTCGCACTCAACGCCGCCATGGTAATATAATTATACGGCTGATTGAAATGAGGAAGGAAGAAAATATCCAGCAGTTTCAGTTTATCGATGGTCACACCCTCCTCGATCGCCAGCGAGAACATATGGATTCCCATGGAAATGTCTGCTGTGGATGCCATCTGTGCACCCACTACGCGTCGGGATTCTGTTTCGTAGACGATACGGATCTTTACTTTTGCATTTTCTTTCATAAAGCCCGGCTTCTGCAGATCTTCATAGTCGGTATGGCTAACCTTCATGCCGTTTTTCTCCGCTGCGGCAACAGAAAGGCCTGTGGAAACCATATTATAGCCAAAGATGGAGATTCCGTTGGATCCCTGCACACCGATCGATTCCAGAGGCGTTCCTCCAATATTATGACCGGCTATGATACCGGAACGTACCGCATTGGTCGCAAGCGCAATATAGGTTTCCGACTGCAGCGCATTGGAATAGATGGTCGCACAGTCGCCGACTGCATATACATCCGGATCGCTGGTCTGCTGATGTCTGTCCACACGATAAGCGCCGTTGGCAAAACATTCCAGATGATCCTTTCCAAGTTCATTGTTCGGGCGGAATCCGATGGCATTGATCACCAGTTCTGCCGGATACTCCCCTTTGTCGGTCACGATCGCCTCCACATGGCCGTTTCCTTTATAGGCCACCGCCCGTTCCTGGTAATGGGTTTCAATTCCATGATCCTGAAGATTCTTATCCATATCTTTTGCAAACTCCGGATCGTAATAGCTTGCCAGAGAAGTGGGGGCCACATCGAACAGAAGCACATTTTTTCCACGGCGCTTTGCGGCTTCCGCAATCTCCACACCGATATAGCCGGCGCCGATCACAGCAACATTCTTTACGGAATCATCGCTGATCTGACGGTCCACCTCCTGTCCGTCCTGGAAAAGTTTCAGGAATCCGATGCCTTTCAGATCATTTCCCGGCAAAGACGGCGCAATCGGAAGAGAACCGGTCGCCAGAACAAGTTTATCATACGTTTCCTCGCTGACGGTTCCGTCAGTGCTTTCACAGTAAACGATTTTCTTATCGAAATCGATGCTCTTCACATTCGTTTCCATCCGGATGTCCGCGCCTTTGGCCTCAAAAGCTTCTTTATTTGTATAAAACAGATTCTCATAAGAATCAATCTGTCTTCCTACCCAAAGTGCAGTTCCGCATCCCAGATAGCTGAGGTTCGTATTCCGGTCGATCATTACCACTTTCTGATCAGGATAATTGTCCAGCAGCGTATTCGCCGCGGCGATTCCTGCGTGATTTGCTCCGATAATCACTGTCTTCATGAAAATTACCTCCGTTTTTTTATA
>ERZ1643246.866-NODE-866-length-35977-cov-9.418935_pt1 | contig 35977 bp, 33 predicted proteins | sample MGYA00579265_ERZ1643246 | MGnify/ENA primary metagenome ERZ1643246 (study PRJEB29033, sample SAMEA4952261) | chicken gut metagenome | biome: Broiler Chicken; feature: Gastrointestinal Tract; material: Caecum | place: Ireland | collected 2018 | study: Broiler...
ATGTGCTCCTGATTGACGATATCCAGTTTATTATAGGAAAGGAGAGTACCCAGGAGGAGTTTTTCCACACATTCAATCACCTGCATGTGGCCGGAAAACAGATCATCATCTCCTCGGATAAGCCTCCAAAAGATATCGAAACACTGGAGGCAAGGCTCCGTACCCGGTTTGAGTGGGGACTCATCGCCGACATTTCGGCGCCGGATTACGAGACCAGGATGGCAATTCTGAAGAAGAAAATCGAATCCGATCAGCTGGAACGTTACCATATTCCGGAAGATGTCCTGCAGTTTATCGCTACGAACATCAAATCCAATATCCGGGAGCTGGAAGGTTCTCTGAATAAACTGATCGCACTTTATAAATTAAAGAACGAAGAAATCAATATTTCCCTTGCAGCCGAAGCTCTCAAGGATCTGATTTCCCCGGATGAAAACCGGAAAATCACACCGGAGCTGATTATTGAGACTGTGTCGGAACATTTTGGCATCTCGGTGGCAGACCTAAAAAGCGCAAGCCGCGACGCAAAGACGACAAACGCGCGCCATATCGCCATGTATCTGTGCCGTTCCATGACAGACACACCTCTGAAAATGATCGGATCCCTCCTTGGCGGAAGAGACCATTCGACTGTGAAACATGGTGTGGATAAAGTGTCGAAAGATATGGAAAACAATGATTCGCTGAAAAATACGATCGGTATTATTCAGAAGAAAATCAGTCCGCTTTGATGGTTTTCCGATCTTCATCCTCATGAAAATCAAACCCGTTCAACAAAGATTTCCAGCCTTCAATCCACGGCAGGACGCGGGTTTGTACAAGTTATGCACATATCCACACATCCTAAGGCGGCTAATGCGGATATCTTATATATAAAAATTTATCTGGCTCAGCGAAAGGAGTTATACACATGAAAATTATCTGCACAAAATCCAATCTGGCAAAAGGTGTGGGAATCGTATCCAAAGCAGTTCCTTCCAAAACAACAATGCCGATTCTGGAATGCATATTGATTGATGCGACAAACGAGATAATCAAACTGACTGCCAATGATATGGAACTTGGAATCGAAACGATCATCGAAGGGGAGATTGTTCAGCCAGGTATGATTGCTCTCGATGCAAAGATTTTTTCTGAAATTGTCAGAAAACTTCCAGACAGTGAAATCGTTATCACAACCGATGAAAATGATCAGACATTCATTACATGCGAAAAAGCAAAGTTTCAGATTGCCGGAAAATCAGGAAGTGATTTTTCCTATCTTCCATATATTGAAAAAGAAGAATCCATTGTGGTATCACAGTATACATTAAAAGAAGTGATCCGCCAGACGATCTTTTCGATTGCCGATACAGAGAGCAATAAGCTGATGACAGGCGAGCTGTTTGAGATAGAAGACAATATTCTGAAAGTAGTTTCACTGGACGGCCACCGGATCTCCATCCGGAAAATCGAGCTGAAGGAGAATTATGACCATCGAAAAGTTGTCGTTCCTGGAAAGACACTCATCGAAATCAGTAAAATTTTATCCGGAGACGCGGAGAGCGAAGTACGGATTTACTTTGCGGAAAACCATATTGTATTCGAATTTGACCAGACCGTTGTGGTATCCCGTCTGATCGAAGGAGAGTATTTCAGGATCGAGCAGATGCTCTCAAGCGACTATGAGACAAAAGTGCACATCAATAAAAAGGAACTGTTAAACTGTATCGACCGTGCGACACTTCTTGTAAAAGAAGGAGACAAGCGCCCGATTATTATTCAGATCGGCGATGAGGCGATGGAACTGAAGATTCAGTCTCAGATCGGATCCATGGACGAGGAGATTTTCATCACAAAAGAAGGAAAGGATCTTCTGATCGGATTCAATCCGAAATTCCTGATCGATGCACTGCGGGTGATCGATGACGAAGAAGTGACACTGTACTTTATGAATGCAAAAGCACCGTGCTTTATCAAAGACGAGAAGGAAAGTTATGTCTATCTGATCCTTCCGGTCAACTTTAACGCAATCTAAGGAAAGAGGTTACCAAATGGAGACAATTACGCTTCGGGATGAATTTATCAAACTGGGACAGGCTCTGAAGGCTGCCGGATTTGTAGAATCCGGGGTTGAGGCCAAAGAGGTGATCCAGGACGGACTTGTTACGGTCAATGGAAGTGTCGATACGAGACGCGGAAGAAAGCTGTATGACGGGGATGTCGTTTCTTTTGACGGCAGAGAAGTCAGAATAGAGAAATAGCGGACAGGTGCGGCATGATCATCCAGTCATTGAAATTAAAAAATTTTAGAAATTATGAACTTTTAAATCTTGAATTTCATCCTGTCACCAATATTTTCCACGGGGACAATGCCCAGGGGAAGACCAATATTCTGGAGGCGGTCTATCTGGCTGGAACAACGAAGTCCCACAGGGGAACAAAGGACAGGGACATGATCTCGTTTGGAAAAGAGGAATCCCATATTGAAGTCGAGGTTCTGAAAAATGGGGTTCCTTTTCGAATCGATATCCATCTGAAGAAAAACAGCCCTAAGGGGATCGCTATTAACAGGATGCCGATCAGACGGGCCAGCGAGTTGTTTGGAATCATCAATCTGGTGTTCTTTTCGCCGGAGGACCTCAATATCATCAAGGACGGTCCGGCTCAGAGACGGAGGTTTCTTGATCTGGAGCTTTCTCAGCTGGATAAGGTTTATCTGAACAATCTGGCGGACTATAACCGGGTGGTAAATCAGAGAAACCGTCTGTTAAAGGAGATGGCCTTTCAGGAAAATCTGAAAGACACGCTGGATATCTGGGATCTGCAGCTTGTGCGTTACGGGGAGCAGATTATGGAGAGAAGAAGGCAGTTTGTCCGGGAACTCAATGAGATTGTCGGAGAGATCCATGAAAAACTGACCGGAGGAAGAGAACGTCTTGTCATGGAGTATGAGCCGTCCACAGGAGAGATGTCTCTGGAGGAGGCGGTGAGGAGAAACCGTGAGCGGGATATCCGGATGAAGAGTACATCGGCAGGACCGCACCGGGACGATATCTGTTTTCAGGTTCATGGGATGGACATCCGGAAATTCGGATCTCAGGGACAGCAGCGTACGGCGGCTCTTTCCCTGAAGCTTGCTGAGATTGAAATCGTCAAGCAGGTGATTCATGACACACCGGTGCTGCTTCTTGACGATGTATTGTCGGAACTTGACAAGAACAGGCAGAATTATTTATTAGACAGCATACACGATATTCAGACTCTCATCACCTGTACGGGTGTGGAGGAGTTTGTGAATCATCGTTTTTCAATCAATAAAGTGTTCCTTGTCCAGAATGGACAGGTGACAAATGAAAATTAATAGGAGGATCAGTATGAGCGCAGAATATGGTGGAGATCAAATCCAGATCTTGGAAGGGTTGGAGGCGGTCCGCAAAAGACCGGGAATGTATATCGGCAGCACTTCTGCGAGAGGACTGCACCACCTTGTGTACGAAATCGTGGACAATGCGGTGGATGAAGCTCTTGCGGGATTTTGTGATACGATTGAAGTGACGGTCAATGCGGATAATTCCGTGACAGTCATTGACAACGGAAGAGGCATTCCAACCGGCATCAACCATAAATCCGGGCTTCCTGCCGTGGAAGTCGTATTTACGGTACTTCATGCCGGCGGGAAATTCGGAGGCGGAGGATACAAGGTGTCCGGCGGACTCCATGGAGTAGGTGCCTCTGTTGTCAATGCGCTTTCAGACTGGCTGATTGTAGATGTATGGAGAGACGGCAAGATCCATGAACAGCGTTATGAAAAGGGCAAGGTCGTCACTCCTCTGACGATAATCGGGGAATGCGACCCGGAGAAGACCGGAACGAAAGTTACGTTCCTTCCGGATGAGACGATTTTTGAGGAGACGATCTTTGATTACGGCGTATTGCGTCAGCGTCTCCGCGAGATGGCATTCCTCACGAAAAACCTGAAAATTACCCTGAAAGACGACAGGGAAGAGAAAAGAGAAGAGTCTTTTCACTATGAGGGAGGAATCCGGGAGTTTGTAAGCTACCTGAACCGGAGCGTGCAGCCGCTTTATGATCAGATCATCTACTGCGAAGGCACAAAGGATGATGTGTACGTGGAAGTGGCAATGCAGCACAATGATTCCTACACGGAAAGCACCTATGGGTTTGTCAACAATATTACCACGCCGGAGGGCGGTACCCATATCGTGGGATTTCGAAATGCCCTGACGAAGACATTCAACGCCTATGCAAAGAAGAACAAACTCATCAAGGAAAATGAGCAGAGTTTAAGCGGCGAGGATATCCGGGAAGGTCTGACTGCAATCGTCAGCGTCAAGCTGCCGGAACCTCAGTTTGAGGGCCAGACCAAGCAGAAGCTCGGAAACAGTGAGGCGAGAGGTGCGGTGGACAACATCGTAAGCTCCCAGCTGGAAATTTTCCTGGAGCAGAATCCGGCCGTAGCCAAAAATATTATTGAAAAGTCCGTCATGGCACAGCGGGCAAGAGAGGCGGCGAGAAAGGCCCGTGATCTCACAAGAAGAAAGTCCGCTCTTGAGGGCATGTCCCTTCCTGGAAAGCTTGCGGACTGCTCGGACAAGGATCCGAAAAACTGTGAGATCTACATCGTTGAGGGAGATTCCGCCGGCGGTTCCGCCAAGACGGCAAGAGACCGTACTACCCAGGCGATCCTGCCGCTGCGTGGTAAAATCCTGAATGTGGAGAAGGCAAGACTGGACAAGATCTACGCAAATGCAGAGATCAAGGCTATGATCACAGCCTTTGGAACCGGAATTCACGAAGACTTTGACATTACGAAGCTGCGTTATGACAAGATTATCATCATGACCGATGCGGACGTGGACGGGGCGCACATCAGTACCCTGCTTCTGACCTTCCTCTACCGGTTTATGCCGGATCTGATCAAGGAGGGCCATGTATATCTTGCAAAGCCGCCGCTTTATAAGCTGGAGAAAAATAAAAAAGTCTGGTATGCGTACAGTGATGAGGAGCTTGCCGCAATTCTTGCGGAGGTTGGGCGTGACCAGAACAACAAGATCCAGAGATACAAAGGTCTGGGAGAGATGGACGCGGACCAGCTCTGGGAGACGACGATGGATCCGGAGCAGCGAATCCTGATCCGTGTGACGATGGATGAGGAGACTTCCTCCGAACTGGATCTGACCTTTACGACCCTCATGGGAGATAAAGTAGAGCCGAGACGGGAGTTCATCGAGGAAAATGCAAAATACGTAAAGAATCTGGATGTATAGGGAAGGGAGACAAGCAATGGAAGACAATATCTTTGATAAGGTCGAGGAGATCGATCTTGAGAAAAAAATGAAAGAGTCGTATATCGACTATGCCATGAGCGTCATCGCTTCCCGTGCGCTTCCGGATGTCAGAGATGGTTTAAAGCCGGTACAGAGACGAATCCTGTACTCCATGATCGAGCTGAACAACGGTCCGGACAAGCCGCACCGTAAGTGTGCACGTATCGTCGGTGATACGATGGGTAAATATCACCCGCACGGTGACAGTTCCATCTATGGAGCCCTGGTCAATATGGCTCAGGAGTGGTCTACCCGTTATCCGCTTGTGGACGGACATGGAAACTTCGGATCCGTGGATGGAGACGGTGCCGCGGCCATGCGTTATACTGAGGCAAGGCTCAGCAAAATTTCCATGGAGCTGACTGCGGATATCAATAAAAATACCGTGGACTTTGAGCCGAACTTTGATGAGACGGAAAAAGAGCCGGTCGTACTGCCGGCAAGATTCCCGAATCTTCTGGTAAACGGAACGTCCGGTATCGCGGTCGGCATGGCCACCAACATTCCACCGCACAATTTAAGAGAAGTCATCGGGGCGGTGGTCAAGATTATCGATGACCAGATGGAGGACAAAGAGACATCCATCGAAGATATTATGAAGATCGTAAAAGGTCCGGATTTCCCGACCGGGGCGACGATCCTCGGAACAAGAGGCATCAGCGAAGCGTACCGCACCGGACGGGGCAAGATTGTCGTACGGGCCGTAACGAATATCGAGACTATGGCAAACGGAAAGAGCCGTATTATCGTAACGGAGCTTCCTTACATGGTCAATAAAGCAAGACTGATCGCCAAGATCGCGGATCTGGTCAAAGAAAAGAGGATCGACGGCATTGTGGATTTAAGCGACCAGTCCAGCCGGGAAGGTATGCGAATCTGCATTGAGCTGAGACGTGACGCAAACGCCAATGTCATTTTAAACCAGCTCTACAAGCACACTCAGCTCCAGGATACCTTTGGAGTCATCATGCTGGCCCTTGTAAACGGAGAGCCGAAGGTCATGAACCTTCTGGATATGCTGGGACATTACCTGAGACATCAGGAAGATGTCATTACAAGAAGGACGCAGTATGATCTCAACAAGGCGGAAGAGCGTGCCCATATCTTACAGGGACTGCTCATTGCCCTGGACAATATTGACGAAGTCATCAAGATTATCCGCGGTTCCCAGACCGTACAGCTTGCAAAGACCGAGCTCATGGAGCGCTTTGAATTATCTGACGCACAGGCACAGGCGATCGTGGACATGCGTCTGCGGGCACTGACCGGACTGGAACGGGAGAAGCTGGAAAAAGAATTTGAAGAGCTGATGAAGCGGATCGAGGAGTTGAAGGCAATCCTGGCAGACAGACATTTACTTCTTGGCGTGATCAAAGAAGAGATTCTCGCCATCAGTGAAAAATATGGAGACGAAAGAAGAACCCAGATCGGATTCGATGCATACGATATTTCCACGGAAGACCTGATTCCAAGAGAAGATGTGGTTATCACCATGACGAAACTCGGATACATCAAACGGATGACGGCCGATACCTTCAAGAGCCAGAACCGTGGAGGGCGCGGCATCAAGGGAATGCAGACTCTGGATGAAGATTATGTAGAAGAGCTGTTCCTGTGTTCAACGCATCACTATATCATGTTCTTTACCAATACCGGAAGGGTATATCGTCTGAAAGGATACGAGATTCCGGAGGCAGGAAGAACCGCAAGAGGCACGGCGATCGTCAATCTGCTGCAGCTTCAGCCGGAAGAAAAGATCACGGCGGTCATTCCGATCAAAGAGTACGAGGAAGGACAGTACCTCTTCATGGCGACCAGAAAGGGCCTTGTGAAGAAGACTCCGATCATGGACTATGCAAACGTCAGAAAGACCGGACTTGCTGCCATCACTCTTCGGGAAGACGATGAGCTGATTGAAGTAAAGACTACAGACAATACACGGGATATTCTGCTTGTGACGAAATACGGACAGTGTATTCGCTTCCATGAGACAGACGTCCGCCCGACAGGAAGAACTTCCATGGGAGTCCGGGGAATGAACCTGAGTGACCAGGACGAAGTGATCGGCATGCAGCTGAGCATTCAGGGAGACTATCTCCTTGTGGTATCGGAAAAAGGAATGGGCAAACTGACTGCAATGGATGAATTTGCACCGCAGAACCGCGGCGGAAAAGGAATCAAGTGCTATAAGATCATCGAAAAGACAGGAAATGTAGTCGGCGTGAAGGCGGTCAATGAAGACGATGAGATTATGATCATCAACACTGAAGGAATCATCATAAGGACCGAGTGCTCCGGCATCTCCAAACTTGGACGGATCACATCCGGCGTCAAACTCATCAATCTGGATGACAATGTAAGCGTGGCAAGCATCGCCAAAGTCAGAAAGACGGAAGACGACGAAGAGGGAGAAGCAGATGAAGCTTCCGAATCCGAAGAGAACGAAGAAAGCACAGAAGAATAAAGAAGTGACCGTTTGGACATAGGATAAGCGGCTATAGAAAAGAAAAACAGGAAGACATTCGAAGAATGGAATGTCTTCCTGTTTTTTGAAATTTAATGCAGTCCGATATACTCTCCGCTGCTTTCCCGGATGATCAGCTCATAATTCAGGATATCCTGCTGGTGAATCAGAGTTTTCCCGGCAATCAGATCCAGAAGCTTTTCCATAGCCCGGATTCCCATCTGTTTCTTCGGCTGCCGTACGGTGGTCAAAGAAGGACTGTAGAGGGAAGAAAGTTCAATATCGTCAAATCCGGTGACGGCTGCATCGGACGGCACGCTGCGGCCCATGTTCTTCAGGGCCCGGATGGCTCCGATTGCCAGAGTATCACCGCATGCCACAACGGCAGAAAAATCGATTCCGGCCCCGGCCAGCCGCTCGATTGCATCGTATCCGCCCTGAATCGTGACTTTTTCAGTACAGATCATTTCCGGCAGAACAGGAATTCCCCGCTCCTTTAAAGCATCCATGTAGCCGTTTAGACGGTCCTGGTACAGTGGAATGTCCGTATTGCCCACCAGACAGCAGATCCGGCGGTGACCGAGATTCAGCAGGTAATTGGTAATATCACGGGATGCCTTCCGGTTGTCGATGGCGACATTTGGAAGATTCATCCCCTCAAAGTAGCGGCAGACAATGATAAACGGACACTGGCTGGAAAGCCGTTCCAGCTGCTCTGGTTCCAGCCTGGCTGAAAAAGTAATGATACCGTCTACCTGCTTTTGTTTGAGACATTCAAAAAAATATGCTTCCAGTTTCACATCGTTATGCGTTTCCGCAATCAGGATATGATATCCATTGTCTTTTGCGGTACTTTCAATTCCAGATATGATTTCATAGTAAAATGTATTTTCAAGTTCCGGAACAAGAATCAGAATATTGCCTGTCTCCTGAGTGCGGAACTGTCGTGCAAGACGATTCGGGTGGTAGTCCAGTCTTTCGATTACGGCCATCACCTTATCACGGGTTTCAGGAAGAACGTTGGAGCTGTTGTGAAGGATGCGTGATACCGTAGCTGTTGACACACCGGCTTCTCTTGCGACATCTTGGATCGTTGCCATAGTTTTCCATCTCCTTATGTAATCTGTTACATGAAAAGTGTATCATTTGCTGCCCGATTTTTCAATTCCAAAGTCAAAAACAAAAAAACCAAACCGGAAAAGTGCATAAAATCAGCATCGTGTTTTTGTAAAAAACCACAATTGACGTGATAAGCACGTATGTGCTACATTATTCATGTAATCAATTACATGAAAGAAACGAAGAAAAAGAAGAAAAATTATGTACCGATCAGACAATAAAAAAGATAAAAACGTGTAAATAGTGTACAAAAAGAATAATCTGAAATGAGAATAAAAGTTTTCTGTATGAAAACAATTACATGATTTTTTCAGGAGATATCATAATAAAGGAGGATACGAATCATGGAGAGAAAATCAATGAAAGGTGTTGTCATTCCAACTATCACACCGATGACGGAAGATGGAAAAGTCGATGAGCAGGGTGTGGCGGCATTTGCGGAGTATCTGATCGAAGCCGGAGTGGACTGCCTGTATCCAAACGGGACGAACGGAGAGAGCCTTCTTTTGACGGAAGAGGAACGCCAGCGTATCGCCCAGATCATGGTGGAAACGAGCCATGGAAGGGTTCCGGTATTCATTCAGTGCGGAGCTATGACAACAGCGGAAACCATTTCTCATGCGCAGCACAGTGTGAAGATCGGGGCGGACGGAATCGGAATCATGTCGCCGGCGTTTTTCCCGATGGATGAAGAAGCATTATTCCAGTATTATAGTGATGTAATTTCCACACTTCCGGAAGACTTCCCGGTTTATATTTACAATATTCCGGGATGCACGACCAACGATGTGAAACCGGAACTTTTAAACCGGCTGATGAATACATTTCCGAATATTGCGGGAATTAAGTTTTCAAGCCCGGATCTGATGAGAGTGGAAGACTACTTTGAAAAAGCAGACCGGAAACCGGATCTTCTGATCGGATGCGACAGCCTGTTCCTTCAGTGCCTTATCACCGGAGGAGTCGGAACGGTGACTGGACCGGGAAGTATCTTCCATGAGCGGTTTACCCGGCTGTACCGTCAGTTCAGAGAAGGGGACATGAAAGGAGCCATGGAGACCCAGGAGCAGATCGTGGCACTGGACAGGAAGCTGGCAGGCATCCCTGGTATTCCGGGACTGAAGGCACTGCTTAAGATCCGCGGAGTGATCAAACATGATGTATGCCGTGCGCCGCTTCGTCCTTTGAGCGGGGAAGAATATCAGAAACTGGAGAAGATTGTAGAAGAATATAAGAAGGAGGAACAGATCAATGGCTGATAAATTAAGAGTCGGAGTCATCGGAACCGGCTATGTTTCCAAAAATAACTTTTTACCGGTGCTTGCACAGACAGAGGATATCGAATTTGTCGGTGTGATGGCAAAGAATTACGAAAACGCAGTGCGGGCGGCCAAAAGCTTCGGAGTGCAGCAGGCGGTAGATTCCATCGAAAAGCTCGTAGATCTGGGTCTGGACTGTGCCTTTGTGCTGACGCCAAAGGATGTGCATGCTGAGCAGGTTTCTTTCCTTTTACGTCATGGAGTGGATACCTACTGTGAAAAGCCGATGGCGACAACACTCAGAAGCTGCGATGAGATTGCAGATCTTGCGGAGAAGACAGGCCGGAAACTGATGATCGGATTTAACAGACGGTACGCTCCGGTTGTAACCGAAGCCAAGAAAGTATGGGGAGACAAGGCGCCGGATGTCATGATTGCTCAGAAAAACCGTCCTCAGACCGAATATCACGCAACACTGGAAAATGCTGTCCACATGGTAGACCTGATGCGGTATTTCTGTGGAGAAGCAAAGGATGTCAAAGCCATCTCCAAGTATACAGACCGGGATTACGAAACCTTTACCACAGCTCAGATTGAGTTTGAGAACGGTTCTTCCGGAATTCTGATTGCGGACCGCAGTGCCGGACAGTGGGAGGAAAATCTGGAAATGCACGGCGATAACCGGACAGTCCATGTCCATATGCCGGAAAGCGTTACGATCGTGGACAATGAGCAGAGACATACGACTGAGCTTACTCCTCTGGCCATGGGATGGGCCAAATCAGAAGACAGACTGGGATTCAGTTTTGCGATCCGGCATTTCTTTGACTGTATCCGGAACAACAAAACACCGATGACCAGCCCTCAGGATGCATACAAGACACATGAACTGCTGAACCGGATTCTGATCAGCGCAGGATTACCGGGGATGGAATAAAGGAGGAATGGACGGATGTTTAAAATTGCAGGACATACGATGGGAACACCGGAATATACGGTGACAGAGGCAATCGAGCTGTTTTCAAAAATTGGAGCCGAAGGAGCGGAAATTGTTGTACAGGATGACTATCGCTCCGGTCTCCCGTGCGAATGCGGAAAAGATACGCTGCAGAAAGTGAAACAATGTGCAAAGGATCATGGGATTCAGATTGTCTGCCTGACTCCTTACAATTCCAAATTCAATTCTCTGGATGAAGAAGTCCGCCAGGCGGAAATCAAAGGGATCGAGAAGGTCATTGAATACTGCGATTTCCTTGGAGCGGGACGGATCCGGATCTACGGCGGCAATCTGTCGGCAGGAGAGACGGACCATCTGGAAGAAAAGAGAGACCGTCTCATTGAATCGATGCGGTATCTGGGTGAAAAAGCAAAGGCTCACGGCGTGACACTGACCATTGAAAACCATTTTAACACGATGACACTGACAGCACGCCAGAGTGCAGATCTGATCAAAGACATTGACTGTGATCATGTGCGAATCTTATATGACCAGGCGAACCTGACCTTTACCGGAGGGGAAGACTACAAGGAAGCCATTGCCCTTCAGAGCGGTCTGATCGGATATATGCATGTGAAAGACCTTGTATTCCATGAAGGAAATACGGAATTCAAATCTTCCGATGTTTCTCATCCGGACGAGTCAGAACGGAATGTATACACAAGAATCGTAGGAGAAGGAATTCTGCCGTGGCCGGAAATCCTCAAAGAGGTGAAAGCGCACGGATATGAAGACTGGCTGTCACTGGAGTACGAAAGAAGATGGCATCCGGCGGATATCCCGGACGCATCCATCGGAATGAAAAAATCCATTGACTATCTTCGCAAAATTCTGCCTGAAATTTAGTACGATAGATCCATTATACAAGAGGAAGGAGAGGGTATTATGACAATCAATGACTTGAAAATCGCGTTTCTCGGCGTCAGCCACTGGCATGTGCCGTTATATTTTCCGGGAATTCCGGAAAATACCATTGTAGCAATGAGTGATCCCGATACAAAACTGGCTCAAAAGCTGGCGGAACCGTTTGGATGCCGGGTATATGGGGACTGGAAAGCACTGCTGGATCAGGAAGAAGTAGACTTTGTATTCGCTTTCGCACCTCATAACGAGATGAAAGATCTGGCGCTGGAACTGATTCGGCGCAGGATTCCGTTTTCCATCGAAAAACCGATGGGAATGAACGAACAGGAAGTAGCGGAGATTGCAAAGGCAGCCCAGGAAGCGGATGCATTCTGTGCAGTTCCATTCGTATGGCGTTACAGTGATACGGTGGCAAAACTGAAAGAGTCCATTTTGAACAGTAAAATCATTCACATGAGCTACCGGTTTATTGCAGGACCTCCTTCCAGATATCTGGTATCCTCCCCGTGGATGCTGTCTGAAAAAACAGCCGGAGGCGGATGCATGACCAATCTTGGTGTACATTTTCTTGATATGGCATTGTATCTGACGGATTCAGACCGGGCGTCGGTACTGGCCTCATCCTATCAGTACAATCAGGATTACGATATCGAGATTTACGGATCATCCCTTCTTCAGATGTCCAATGGAGCATCTCTCGTACTGGAAACCGGATATGCATATCCGATGGACGAGGAAAGTAAAAGAGAGAACAGATGGCGCATCGTGACAGAAAATGGATATTATACACTTGCGGAAAACTGCCTGGAGGCGCGGGAATACGGAAAAGAAGTGGTCCGCATTCCGATGAGTACGGACAGTGATGTCTACTATCCGATTTTTGCCAGAACTTCCCTGGAGGATTTTGTCAACGGAAGGACACCACGTGCGTCCCTTAAGGAAATGAGTACGGTCCGCCAGATTCTGGACGAGATGAATGAAGCCGCAAAAAAAGTAAACTAGGAAGGAGCTGCTTGAAATATGCTGAAAAGACCAAAAATCCTGGTTGTGGGAAGTCTCAACATGGATGTGACTGCATCTGCAAAGCGTCTGCCTGGTGCGGGAGAGACTGTGATCGGAGGAAACTTTCAGACCGCTCCCGGAGGAAAGGGACTGAATCAGGCAGTGCAGTGCGCACGGCTGGGAGCCCAGGTTACCATGGCAGGAAAAGTCGGACATGACGAGTTTGGAAAGCAGCTTCTGAAGGCAGCAGAAGAATCGGGCGTGGATGTTTCCCATATCCTGACGGATGAACATGAGGCAACAGGAGCGGCAGTGATCATGCTGGAAGAGAAGGAGAACGGAACACAGAACCGGATCACAGTCTGTCCTGGGGCAAACTTTACGATTCGTCCGGAAGAGCTTTCCTGGTTGAAGGAAGGGATCCGGGACTATGACATTGTGATTCTCCAGTTTGAAATTCCGATGCCGGTAGTGGAACAGGTAGCAGAATGGGCGCATGAGGCAGGGGTTCCGGTAATGGTAAATCCGGCTCCTGCGGCGGAAATTTCAGACAGGCTGCTTTCCTGTACCTCCTATTTATCGCCAAATGAACACGAAGCCGCATCCCTTTCCGGTCATAAGATCCGGACAGAAGGCGGCCTGCAGGAGGAGGACGTCAAAGAGGCGGCTGCATATTTTCACAAGAGAGGCGTAGAGAATCTGATTATTACCATGGGAGAAAACGGAGCAGTATTATCTGGAAGTGAAGGAGTGCTTCATTCCCCATGTGTCAAAATGCCGGAAGCCGCTGATCCTACTGCGGCTGGAGATTCCTTTGTTGCGGCATTTTGTACAGGACTGACTGCCGGACTTTCCAAGGAACAGGCGCTTGCGTTCGCAGGACACACGGCAGCCATTACGGTTTCCCGTATGGGAGCGATTACCAGTCTTCCTGTTCTCTTAGAAGTACAGGAGCTTCTCAGAGAACGGGACTTCCAGGGATTCACCCCGGACAGTCTGGACGTATTGAAATAAGGGAGGATATGGAATGAAACTTGGTGGATTTGGTTTTATAAAAGATTATGACGAGATAAAAAAAGCCGGCTTTGATTATGCGGAGCTGGATATGCCGGAGATCGAGCAGTTGGACGAGAAGGCATTCGATACGTTTTGCCGGCATGTGGAAGAAGCAGCATTCCCGATTCCGAACGGAGCCCGAATTCTGCCGATTACAGAGCCTTTATTCTTCCGGCCGGATTTCAAGGAGACGGATCTGGAGTCCTATCTGAAATCTACCTGCAAAAAATCAGGACAGCTCGGAATCCGTCAGATCCTGTTTGGAAATGGAAAAGCCAGGCAGTTGATCGATGAAGACAGTATCAAAAGAGAGGATGCCTTTATCCGGTTTCTCCGTATGCTGTGTGAGATTGCAGGAGAAAACGGACAGGATATTCTGATTGAACCTCTCGGTCCGAAATACTCCAACTATATCAATACGCTGCCCCAGGCCGCGGAAGTGATTGCAAAAGCAGATATGCCGAATCTGTTTGCAATGGCGGATCTCAGACACTTTGTCTGGTCAGGGGAACCTTTTGAGGACGTTGTGACATACAAAGAACTGGTACATCATGTACATATCGATTATCCGACTTCCTATCCGGAGAGAAACTATCCGAATGTGAATGATGATTACGATTATGCTCCGTTTTTTGAGCAGCTGAAAGGATATGACGGAACACTTACGATCGAGGCAGACGTGCCTTACGACTGGATGCGCGCCGGCGTGGATGCAAGGGAACTGCTGAAAGCCTACAGAAAGTAAAACGGATCAGACAGAAAGGAGTGGAACAGAGAATGAGAACAATAGCATTACTTGAGTCAGGCGAACTGCAGCTCCAGACAGATGCATCTTCCGTTGAAATGCAGAGCGGAATGGTAAAAGTCCAGGTGAAAGCCTGCGGCATTTGCGGAAGCGACCTTGCCTTGATGAACGGAACAAGAGACAGAAGCCGGGAACGCTATTTCGGACATGAATTTTCGGGCATTGTTGTGGAAACAGCCCCGGACTGCAACGATTTTCAGCCTGGAGATCGGGTGGCCAGTGAATTATCCAGAACGTGCGGCAGATGCTGGAACTGCAGGAACGGTATGCCGAATTATTGCAGAAGTATGAACGATGCACTGCTGCCGGGAGGCTTTACAGAGGAGACACTGGTGAGAAGTACAGAGGACTACAGTTTCTTAAGTCCGATTCCGGAGACGCTGGATGATATTACCGCCTCTCTCTTGGAACCGACGAACTGTGCCTATCATATCGCAATGCAGGCGGCGATCAGGCCGGGAGACAATGTGGTAGTGTTTGGGCTCGGAGCGATGGGAATGATAACGGCCATTATCCTCAAGAAACTTGGAGCCGGAGCGATCATCTCTGTAGATCAGAATCCGGACCGGCAGGAGAGCGCAAGATGTACGGGAATCTGTGATACAGTCGTGGGAAATGATGAGGAAGGCAGAAACGTGATCCGCACGATCTGCGGAGAAAAAGGACCAGATGTGGTTGTGGAAGCGACAGGAGCACATCAGGTTCTGGTGGACGCATTGCAGATCGTTCGTCCGGGAGGACGCATTGTGGCTGCAGGAGTCTATCATGGAACCATCCAGGGATTTGATCCACTTCCGATTTTCCGGAAGGAACTGACGATTGTTGGAGCAAAAGGACCGACACTGAATCTGAGAACGGACGGCAGTTCCGCTACAGTATTTATGATGGAACAGATCCAGGATGACCTGAAAAAAATCATCCATGTATACAAATACAAAGATGCGCTGAAGGCATTTGAGGACGCAAGGTCAGGAAAAGCGATCAAAGCGGTGATTACATTCTGACATAGAAAAAGACGAGGAGGTAGAATATGAGTTTTGAGATAATAGTCACATTTGCCGTTGTGATCGTAATGGCAGCTCTGTTTTTACAGGGAAAATATTCCTTTGGACTGATTACCATGGCCTGTGCGGTTGTCCTGGTTATGACAGGCGTACTGACCATACCGGAAGCCTTTGCCGGTTTTTCCAATTCTTCTGTCATTCTGATCGCGGTTATGATTACCATGACGGCGGCGTTACAGAAAACGAGCTTTCCGCAGAAAATCAGCCAACTGTTCCGGATCTTTGATGGTAAAAGAAATGGAATGCTTGTGGCAGGAATCATCATCGTATTCCTGATTATGAATACAGTGCTTCCGGATATGGTCTCCATTGCGCTGACCATCACATTCCTTCAGTATCTTCCGGAAGAAAGCGGCGTAAAACCGTCCAAAATGGTAATTCCGCTGATGGCTATCGTAGCATCCTGCGTGTACGCAGCACCTCTTGGAGTAGGGGCGACACAGGATTTTCTGTTAAATACCTATGTATCCGGAGTAGTGAATGATCCAAACTATCTGATGAAGTTTGGAGATCTGTTTAAACTTCGGATTCCAACGATCATTGTAACGTGTATTTATATTTTCTTTATGTGGAAAAAGATGCCTGATTCCGCTACGGGAACACTGTCAGAAGAAATCCGTGTATCCGGAGTGGGAGAAAGTACTCTGAAAAAATGGCAGGAATATTTGGTGTATGTTCTGTTTGCCATAGTGATTCTGGTTATGATTTTTAACTCCCATCTTGGAGATCTGATGTATATGATTCCAGCAGCAGCGGTCTGCTTGCTTGGATTTATGAAGATCCTTTCTCCAAAGGAACTGATCACCAATATTGCCAGCGATACATCCTGGCTGTACGTTGGAATTCTGGCAGTGACAGCAGCCCTGACAGGAAGCGGTGCGGCGGATCTGATCGGAGAACTTCTTCTCCCGCTGATCAGCTGGACAGACAACGGCTTCATCGTTATCCTGCTCTGCTGTATCTTCACAGCTATCCTGACCACGTTCCTGTCCAATACAGGAACACAGGCTGTCATGACATCCATTGCAGCTTCGGTAGCCCTTGCCGCAGGAATGGATCCACGAAGCCTGATGGCAGCATGTATGATTTCCGGGTTCTACGCATTCTGCTTCCCAAGCGGAAGTGTAACCTGTGCCTTTGCATTCAGCCTCGGAAACTATAATCCTGTCAAATTTTTGAAATACACCCTCCCTTTGCTGGGAATTATGATTCTTGTAACTGCTGTTACGATTTATATCGTATTCCCGCCGTTCCCGTAAAAGAGAACACCATCCATTAATTACAGATTTTCCTTCTTTTCAATAGAACAAAGAAATATAAAAATCCACTTAAAAAATCGCCAAGGTCGACAAATGTCGATTTTGGCGATTTTGTATCTGGTCTGTGTGAAGAGGGAGAGATTCTGATGTCAGCAAAGGCACCGAAGAAAGATGGAAAAGACTGCTTCATATGGCTGGATATTAGAAAGTTGCCAACGATTACTTGACAGTAACTGTTAAATTAAAATATCCAGAAATTATTGGACGATACGCAAAAAAATGTTATAATTTATAAAAAAGATAGAAGTTATCAAAAAATAGTCTGGACTTATTTGAAATTCAGGAGAAAGTAGGTGTTGGTATGAACATGAAAAAGGAAAAAAATATTATAAAAATATGTTTAATCGGTATCCTCGTTTTATACTACATGAGTTATCTTTCAACCTGGGCTGTAAATCGATGGGCGCTCTATAAGGAAATAGAAGGTTACGTTAAGGTACTGATCGACATTCAGAGATATAGCGATATGGTGTTGGAGTTAGCAGCGCCGGTATTAGCGGCTGTCATTATTTGGAAAGTAATTATGCTTTTTTCTCACATTCTGGAAGATAAAAGCCATAATGTCGATGATTAAACGAAAGCATGGAGCTGCGCGTATTTGAAGTCTGTAAATAAAAGACAGGCATAGAGTTCAAGCTCTATGCCTGTTTTATGTCTGCTTTATCCCAAAGTAAAGATTAGAACCGTTTTTATCTTCTATACAGCCGGTTTTTATAAATGAAATACAGTACCACTCCAACAATCGCTGTCACAAGCTCTGTGGCAGGGAAAGACATCCAGACCCCTGTCATATTCCAGAGTTTTGCAAAGAGAAAGGCAACCGGAATAATCAGGATCAGTCCCCGAAGGAGAGAGATGATCTGCGCCGGAAGTGCCTTCTCAATGGAAGTAAAGTACATCGAAAGAATGATATTGAATCCCGCAAACACAAGGGATGTAAAATATAACTTCAGTCCGGTAACCGCAATCTCCTGAAGCTTTGCACTGTGTTCGCTGTTGAACGCAGATGCGATCGGATCCGAAAAGACAAAAAGAATCAGGTACATCAATGCGGACAGGAGGACCATGGAAACCATGGCATAGCGTAGGAAGCGCCGAATGCCCTCCGTTTCATTTCGTCCATAGGAATGACTGACGAGAGGCTGGATTCCCTGGGCGATGCCGGTGTAGAAGGAAAGTACCACAAGGGAAATGTTGGCGATGACTCCGTAGGCGGCCACCCCGGTATTGCCTTCCAGGCCAAGAATCAGCATATTAAATACGATCATGACAATCGCAGCGCTGATCTGGGACAGCAGGGACGGAAATCCAAGGGCAATGTTGGTACGGATAGAATCTGAATCCGGAGCGAGTTTCCGGAAATGGAATCCTCGATTCTTTCCAAGCCAGTGTGGGGACATGATGACAAGTCCGACAACCGGAGAAAATCCGGTGGCAAGAACCGCACCAAGCATTCCCATACCGCAGGGGAAGATAAAAAGATAGTCAAATACGACATTGAACAGACTTCCGCACACAGTTGCAATCATGGACAGCCTTGGATTGCCGTCGTTTCTTACGAAACAGAGAATAATATCATTAAAAATAAAAGCCGGTGAAAACAGCATCATTACACGCAGATAGGTGTTTGTCATTTCGAAGGTATTCTGATTGGCGCCAAGGAGCCTTGACAGAGAACCGGAGAAGAACAGCCCTCCCAACATGAAAATCACTGAGAAAAAGATCCCCAGATATACGGTATTCGTAAAAATCGTATCGGCTCCCTTCTGATTATTCTGGCTTTTCAGAATGGAAAACCGGGTAGCGCCTCCCATACCGAGCATCAGTCCGGTTCCATGAATGAAATCGTAGGTCGGAATGGCAAGATTCAGGGCGGCAAGACCGTTTGTCCCAAGTCCCTGGGCCACGAAAAAGGTATCAGCAAGAATATAGCAGGAAATGGCAATCATACCCATAATGCTGAAAAAGGAATATCGGATAAAATCCTGAAATGGTCTGTTTTTTGTCATAAAACCCTCCTGTAGTTTCAGACTTCCATGCCGGAAAAGACAAAAAGAAAAGCGCTGACATTTTGTATCTTCAAAGGCCTACGATACAAAATCCAACGCTTGATTACCCGGCGGTAAGTCTGTATTTCTTTCTCAGAACAGAATAGCAAAACGATCGGAAACAGTCAAGAAAAAGTTGGCGGGAATTGACTTTTCCACGGTGATCCTGTTTAATGAAGACAGAATGAACGGAAGACAGACAGGATGGAAAGGAGAGGGCAGATATGCAGGAAACAAAAGTGCTGCTGGTGGAAGATGACCGGCTGATCATAGAGAATCTGACAGAATTTTTAAAGACGGAAGGATTTGAGGTACAGTGTGCCGATGGACAGGAGAAGGCAATGGAACTTCTGGAAGGACAGGAGTTTGACCTGATTCTTCTGGATATTACGCTGGCACAGGGAAATGGGTACAGTGCCTGCACCCAGATCAAATCCCGCTATGAGATTCCGATCATCTTTCTGACGGCGCTGGATGACGAGTTTTCCGTGGTGACCGGGCTTGAGATGGGTGCGGATGACTATATCAGCAAGCCGTTCCGGCCAAGGGAACTGGTCTCCAGAATGCGGACGGTGCTCAGAAGAACCGGAAAAAAGCAGAAGCTTTTCATCTGCCAGGACCTCTGCGTGGATCCGGTGAAGGGAACTACGACAAAAAGGGGAGAGGAAGTGTTTCTCTCCGCACTGGAATACCGCCTGCTGCTCGTCTTTTTCCAGAACCGGGGCATGGTCATGTCCCGTTCCATGCTTCTGGAGGAGATCTGGGATATGGCGGGAGAATATGTCAATGACAATACGCTGACCGTCTATATCAAAAGACTGAGGGAAAAAATCGAAGACAATCCTCAGGATCCGAAAATCATTAAAACGGTCCGGGGACTTGGATACAAGATGGAGGGATAAGAGATGAAGCTGTTTCGAAACCGGGAAATCGGAAACTATGTACTGGTATTTCTGGCAGTTATGGCCGCGGCGTGCGTGCTGTTTCTGGCGGCAGGAGGAAATCCGGTCTGTTATCTGGCGGCGGAAGGACTGGTGCTGCTGTCCGTTTTCTGGATCTGCCTGAAGCGGCGGTACGAAGATGTGGAGCGGCTGACCCAGAGGATCGACCGGATTCTCCACGGGGAGGACCGGCTGGAACTTGGTGAATACCGGGAAGGGGATCTTGAGATTCTGAAAGATGAAATCTACAAGATGACTGTGCGGCTTCGGGAACAGAATGACCAGTTGAAGAGGGAAAAGAGATATCTGGCGGATGCGCTGGCGGATATCTCCCATCAGATCCGGACGCCTCTGACTTCCGTAAACCTGATGGTGGAGAGACTTCGAAATCCAAAGATCGAAGAGGAGCAAAAAAGAAAGATCTGCCGGGAGATGACCGGAATGCTTCAGAGAATGGAATGGCTGATTCTGGCCCTCTTGAAATTATCCAAACTGGATGCGGGGGCGGTCACACTGGAGCGGAAGAAGATCATGGTAGAGCCCTTTGTAAAAGAAGTGGTGGAACCACTGGAAATTCCAATGGAACTAAGGGAACAGAAGCTGGTTTTCGAAGGACCGAAAGACGCTTATTTCTACGGGGACGAGGCGTGGACCACAGAGGCGGTTGGAAATGTCCTGAAAAACTGTATGGAACATACTCCAACCGGCGGTACGATCCGGATTGCATGGGAAGAAAATCCACTCTACACGGAGATTTCCGTCAAGGATTCCGGAACAGGGATTGATGAAAAGGATCTGCCCCATATTTTTGAACGGTTTTACAAGGGAAGAATGTCAGAACATCAGAATTTCGGAATTGGCCTTTCCCTTTCCAGGAGTATTCTCTCCCAGGAAAAGGCGGTGATTACCGCCAAGAACGCAAAAGAAGGTGGAGCGGTGTTTCTTATTCGGTTTTATGAAAACCGGTAAAGTGACAAAATTGTTATGAAAAAGTCATTCGGGTGTCATGCTGGGCGGGTATACTTATGTTCAGAAAGTAAGAGGAGGAAAAGGAATGGAAATTCTGAAAATAGAAAATCTGACAAAAGTATACGGAAAAGGGGAAAATGAAGTCCATGCACTGAATGGAGTGTCTTTTTCGGTAGAAAAAGGGGAGTTTGTCTCTATTATCGGATCTTCCGGATCCGGAAAATCAACGCTTCTTCATCTGATCGGTGGGGTGGACCGTCCTACATCCGGGAAAGTCTATGTGGATGGAAAAGATGTGTATGCCCAGAAAGAGGATGCTCTTGCTATCTTCCGCAGGAGGCAGGTAGGTATCATCTATCAGTTTTACAACCTGATTCCGGTGCTCAACGTGGAAGAAAACATGACTCTTCCGGTGTTGATGGACGGCAGAAAGGTCAACCAGAAGCGGTTTGACGAACTTATTGAGATTCTGAATATGAAGGACCGGATTTACCACCTGCCAAACCAGCTTTCCGGAGGGCAGCAGCAGCGGGTATCCATCGGAAGAGCGCTGCTAAACGCTCCGGCCATTTTGCTGGCGGACGAACCTACAGGAAATCTGGATTCGGAAAACAGTAAGGAGATCATGAATCTTCTCCGGTATTCCAACCGGGCCTATGACCAGACGATGCTGGTCATCACACATGATGAGAACATTGCCCTTCAGGCAGACCGGATTATCACCCTGGAAGATGGGAGAATCGTCAGAGATGAGGTGATCCGCTCATGAGTATTTTTGCAACGATCACCAACCGGACCATGAAACAGAACAAGGCCAGGACTATTGTCACAATCATTGGAGTGATTCTGGCGACAGCGATGATTTCGGCTGTCATCACACTGGGAATCAGTCTTCAGAGATATATGTATGACTATGCGGTACAGACGGATGGAAGCTGGCATGTGGCGGCCAAAGGACTTTCTGAGGAGCAGGTTCAAAAGATACAGCAGGATGAAGAAGTAAAGGATGCTTCGGTTATCTCCGAGATCGGATATGCAAAGATCGGGGAAAATGACCAGGATCTCTTTGGAAACTATCTGTATCTTCAGACGATGGATGAAAAGGCTGCGGATATGCTTTCTGTGAAACTGACACAGGGAAGACTTCCGGAAAACGAAAATGAAATCATCGTTCAGGGCGGTCTGCAGCAAAATGGACAGGAAGTGCGGATCGGCGATACGGTGACCTTCCCGGTAGGGGACAGGATCGATGAGAATGGAAACAGTCTGATGTTTAATACATCCATCCAGTTTGACGAGAATCTAAAGATGACAGAAACCTTCCGGCAGAGGGAAGTGCGTCAGTTTACCGTCACCGGATTTCTGGAACACTGGGGTGATACCCAGCGAAGCGGTGCGGGGATGGATGCTTTTATCGGAAAAGGAGGCGGGGAGCAGAAGATCAATCAGTTGTATGTGGAGCTCCGACATCCGGCAGATGCGTTCCAATTTATGGAGAAATACCAGGATGAAGCATATATGCAGGAAAACAGCAGTGTCCTGAAATGGATGGGAATTTCCGGAAACGAATCCTTCCAGGGAATGTTAAGCGGCATGCTGACCATCCTGATTATCATCATCGGCGTGGGGGCCGTTTCCCTGATTTACAATGCATTTTCCATCTCATTGAGAGAGAGAACGACACAGTTTGGCCTGCTGTCCTCCATCGGAGCCACCAGAAGACAGCTTCGAAGATCCATGTGGCAGGAAGCGCTGGTCGTAAGCGGGATTGGAATTCCCCTTGGAATTCTCTGCGGAATTGGCGGAATCGGAGTGACCCTGCACTTTATCGGAGGATCTCTGGCTCAGTATATCCACGGAAACCAGGACGACAGGATTACCCTGCAGACCTCTCCGGGAGCGATTCTTGTGTCTGCACTGATCGCATGTTTGATCATCTGTATTTCTGTCTGGATTCCGGCAGCAAGAATCAAAAGAATCACGCCTCTGGAAGCAATCCGGTCCAACAAGGACATCCGGATCCGTCCCAAAGAGGTCAAAAGCCCGAAAATGATCAGGAAGCTCTTCGGCCTGGAAGGAATGCTGGCGGATAAAAACTATAAGCGGGACCGGAAGAAATACCGTGCAACAGTCTTTTCTCTGACAGTGAGCATTGTTCTTTTTACCGCGGCAACACTGTTTTCCAATTACATGGATATGACAGGGGCCTTTATGCTGGAAGCACCGGAATATGAACTTCAGTATGTGACGGCGGATTCCGAGCAAAGCGAGGAAGAGCGTGAAAGTCTGCTCCAGATGTTTGAGCAGGGAGAAGATGTGGATGAGGTGGAACTCCATGGAGAGATGAGTATCCCTGTCGAAATCGCAAAGAAGAATGCTACAGAAGAGAGTACGGATCTGATGTTTGGCTATCTGCTGGAAGATTTTTACAATGTCTCTGAGAGGGAGGCCGCACCGTACAATAAAAAGTATTCTTACAATTATTTTCAGGTGATCGGGCTCTCAGAACAGGAATTTGAGTCTTACGCGGAGAAGAACGGGATCGATCCAAAGCCGTATCTGGAAAGCGGCAGTCAGGATGTACTTTACTACGATACCTACGGATATTTTAACGGGAAAACAGGCCGCTATGAGAAGATTCATACGGTTCAGAAGGAAGGGACCACGATCCGTGTGCTCCCTCAGGGAGAATACGAAACGGACGGCACCGAGTCTGTAGAGAATGTCTTTGACCATGCATGCAGTCTGACGTTGAAGACACAGATGGACGCCATGCCGGAAGGCCTGGAAGATCCACAGGCATTCTGTACGATCATCATTCCGGAAAACAGGAGGGCAGAGCTTATCGGGGCTGACGGGTACAATCAGTCCGGGTTCACCTGGTTTTATCAGATCCAGTCTTCCAATTACCAGAAATCCTACGAGGATCTGACTGCAAAAATGGAAGAGCGGGGAATGGATAAGGACTCTCTGCAGAATGTGGCCCAGGAATACGAGCAGGACCGGGGTATTCAGATCGCGATCCGCATTCTTTCTTTTGGATTTATCACACTGATCTCCCTGATTGCGGCGGTCAATGTGTTTAATACGATTTCCACAAATATCATGCTCCGGAAACGGGAATTCGCCATGCTCAAATCTATGGGAATGACTATGAGAAGCATGAAGAAGATGATGAATTACGAGTGCCTGATATACGGTTTCCGCTCGATTTTCTACGGAGTAGTGCTCTCCCTTGCAATCAGCTTTGCCATGTTTCGGGTATTGAACCAGGGAGCGGCAGTAGAGTTCAAGCGGCCGTGGGGAGGAATGCTGATTTCGGTAATATGGGTATTTGCCGTCGTATTTATCACCATGCTCTATTCCATGAGCAAGATCAAAAAACAGAATATTATCGATGAATTGAAGAAAGATTCATAAGAAAAACAGCAGGAATCGCGCTTAGGATTCCTGCTGTTTGTCGTGTTCCAGTTCTCTTAAAATGATCTCCGCCACCTTTTTCGTTGTAGAAGTGACGATGTCCGTACACATGGCTTTCCGCTCCGGGGCGTCCCGGTCATAATCCTTGATCAGGACTCCGCAGCAAGGAGAATGGAAGGACTCCGTAAAGAAATCATGAAGTTCCTTCGTCAGTGCAAAGCACCGCTGATTCCTGGGATCTCCCGGTGTCCTCCGTCCGAAGAAGTAACCGATGCACATGGCTCCTCCTGCCAGTGCGCCACAGATACAGCCTCCTCCGCCAAGTCCCCACGGGAAACCGCTGCTCATGGCAATGGCGTCATCGGAAAGATCAATTTCAAAATTTTTACGGATCGCATAGATCACGGATTCCGAACAGGCAAATCCCTGGTGGAAGATGTCATCCGCGTCCCGTACAAGCTGTTCCATATCAATGTTCGTATTCATATGCATTCCTCTTTTCTCGTCTCTCTGCCTTTCATTATACAGGCTTGAAAGAAAAATGTAAATTCACCCTTCCCATTCTCTTTCAATTCTTAATTTTATCGAAAAACGATAAAACTATATTGAAAAACAATAAAAACAATGCTATGGTAGAGAAAATCAAAAATGACAAGGAGGAATCTGACAAGATGATGGGAAAAAGATCAGAACAAAAGCTGATATGGGGAACGAAATGGTTTCTGGATTTTATGATGGTATCCGGTGTCATCGTGCTTTTGACGTCCCCGTTTCTTTTACGCTATGCGGGAGAGCATTATGCGGAAATGATTCGGGAACATTATTTTTTGTACGTTACAGTCTATCTGATCTCCGGTGTTATGGGACTCACGATTGTATTCTGCCTCAGAAAGATGATCAGGACGGTGATCAGCCAGGACTGTTTTGTAGATGAAAACGTAAGGAAACTAAAGATCATGGGAACAGCAGGAGCTGTCATCGCGGTGGTTTTTCTGGTAAAAGAGCTGTTTGCGTTTACTGTCGCCGGTGTGGTGATTGTTATCGTCTTTTTCATCGCGGCTCTGTTCAGTTTTGTGCTGGCCGGTGTTTTTGCGGAGGCAGTCCGCTGCAAACAGGAAAATGATCTGACGATTTAGGAGGGAGCGGACGATGGCAATACGTATCAATCTGGATGTCATGATGGCGAAAAGAAAGATGGGACTGACGGAATTGTCCAAAGAGGTAGATATCACCATGGCAAATCTGTCGATCCTGAAAAATAATAAGGCCAAGGCAGTGCGGTTTACAACGCTGGATGCATTGTGCAGGGCACTTCACTGCCAGCCCGGTGATTTGATTGAATATGTAGAAAGGGAGGAAGAAGATGGAAAAGAGCAGATATGAGCAGCTCATGGATCAAAAAAGCGGAAAGCTGCTTTTGGGAAGTCTGGCATATGGGATCGTGTTTGAGATTTTGCTGTACCGAAATATGAGCGGGATCGGGATTCCCGTTCTGATGCTGGTGACCTGCCTGTTTCTGACCGGATTTTTCCGGATGTTTGAGAGGAAGATCCAAAAAGAGACAGTCTATTATATGACAGTGATGGTGCTGCTTGGCGTTTCCTCGACGTTGACGACCTCGGACTTTTTTATCTTTTGCAACTGGTTTGGGAGTATTGGACTGTTTTTTCTCATTCTGATACATCAGTTCTATGAAGACCGGAAATGGAGCTTTCTGTATTACACAGCGGTCTATCTTAGAATGATATTTGCGCCTCTTGGCAACCTGCTGTCCCCGTTCCGGGCCATGATCCGGTGCCGGAAACAGAAGGAGGGAAAAGAGAAAAGTGGAAATGCTTCCTTTGCAGGACAGATTGTTCTTGGTATGATTTTTGCGGTGCTGCTGCTTCTGGTCATTTTTCCGCTTCTATTTTCCGGGGATGTGGTGTTTGCCTCCTTTGTGAGGATGATGACCAGGAACCGGAATGGATGGTTCTTCTCCCCAGGGAAGATTTCCCTGTTTCTGACCGGATTTGTGCTGTGTTTTGCGGTCTGGCAGGCGTTCGTCAATTATGATCCGGATCCGGAAACCGAAGAAAAGGAGGAGCGCCCCATTCAGATTGCAGGAATTACCTGTATTGCGATTTTGACGGCTGTCTACCTGATTTTTTGCCTGATTCAGATCGGCTCCCTGTTCTTTGGACATGGAATGGGGCTTCCGGAAGGATACACTTACGCCCGGTATGCAAGGAGCGGATTTTTCGAGTTGCTTGGGGTCAGTGTGCTGAATCTGCTGATCGTGCTGGCCGTCATCCATCTGTTTCATCCGAAACGGACCATGCAGAGACTGCTTACGGTATTTTCTGGATGCACATATATTCTGATCGCTTCTTCTGCCTATCGGATGTGCATGTATATCGGGGCTTATCAGCTGACGCTTGGCAGAGTCCTGGTGCTGTGGGGATTATGTGTCTTGTCTTTCATTTTGGCAGGTGTTATAGTAAATGTGTATAAAAAAGACTTTCCGCTGTTTCGCTACAGTGCGGCTGTGTGCGCGGGACTGTATCTGATTCTTTCGCTTTCCAGGCCGGATGAGTGGATGGCACGTTATAATTTTGCCTACAAGGAAGAATGGATCGAATCCTACGATGAGATCCAGTATCTGTTTTCCAGAGATCTTCTCTCTGCCGTGGATGCGGAGCAGATCAGTCATCTCAAAGGAGATCCACAAAATCTTATCTCCTATTGTCGGGAAGTGGTGGACCGGTATGACAATGAGCCGGGTTGGACTTACAGCATCGGAGAGGCGAGAGCCAAACATGCGGCGGAACGGTTTTTAGAGGAATATGGACACAAGATATAAGGAGAGAACATATGCGTACAGTGAATGTCAGTGAAATTACAAAGAACATCAGGGAAATGTGCATAGAAGCAAACCACTATCTCTCAAAAGATATGGAGACAGTTCTGAAGCAGTCCAGGGAAACAGAAGAGTCGCCCCTTGGAAGACAGATCCTGGATCAGCTTTCCGAAAATCTTCAGATTGCGGCGGACGACAAGATTCCGATCTGTCAGGATACTGGAATGGCGGTTGTCTTTCTGGAGGTAGGACAGGACGTTCATCTGGAAGGAGGCGCTGTGGAGGACGCAGTCAATGAGGGAGTCCGTCAGGGATATACCGATGGATTTTTACGAAAGTCCGTTGTCAGGGATCCGATTGACCGGGTCAATACCGGGGACAATACACCGGCAGTGATCCACTACGCCATTGTTCCAGGAGACAAGGTAAAGATCACGGTAGCGCCGAAAGGTTTTGGAAGCGAAAACATGAGCAGGGTCTTTATGCTCAAACCGGCGGACGGTATCGAAGGAGTCAAGGATGCCATTTTAAAGGCAGTCAGCGATGCGGGGCCGAATGCCTGCCCGCCGATGGTGGTAGGAGTCGGTATTGGAGGAACCTTTGAAAAATGCGCGCTGATGGCAAAGCAGGCTTTGACAAGAGAGACAGGGGCTCACTCAGAGATTCCGTATGTCAGGGAACTGGAAGAGGAGATGCTTGCCAAAATCAACGGACTTGGAATCGGACCTGGAGGATTGGGAGGTACAACGACTGCTCTGGCAGTACACATCAACACCTATCCGACACATATCGCAGGACTTCCGGTGGCAGTCAATATCTGTTGCCATGTCAATCGACATATTGTCAGGGAACTGTAACAGGATGGATGCGAAGCAGGAAAGGAAGGAAAACTATATGGAGAAGCATATTACCGCACCGATTGATCAGCAGACCGCCAAAGAGCTCACAGCGGGAGATTATGTCTATATTACAGGAACGATTTATACGGCCAGAGATGCCGCACACAAGCGGATGAAAGAGGCCCTTGACCGGGGAGAAGCGCTTCCGTTTGACATCAAAGGGCAGATGATATACTATATGGGACCGTCCCCTGCAAGGGAGGGACGCCCGATCGGATCGGCAGGGCCGACAACAGCAAGCCGGATGGACAAATACACCCCTAAGCTTCTGGACCTTGGAATGGGAGCCATGATTGGAAAGGGAAAGAGAAGCAAGGAGGTGCTGGAAGCGATCGTGAGAAACAATGCCGTTTATTTTGCAGCGGTAGGAGGAGCTGGGGCGCTCCTTTCAAAGTGCATCCAGTCCTCGGAAGTGATTGCCTATGAGGATCTGGGAACAGAAGCAGTCCGGAAGCTTCAGGTCAAGGATTTTCCGGTGATCGTGGTGGCGGACAGTAAAGGAAATAATCTGTACGAAACCGCGGTCAAAAAGTACAGGAAAGCATAAGAGGAGAAAAAGAGATGAAACGTATTTTGATGATGGTTCTCAGGAATCTGATCTATGTCCCGCATGGATGGATCAAGCTTTGCTACTACGCATCTCATGTAGATAAATATACAGAAGAAGAGCGCTATAAATTACTGAAATATATCGATCATAAGGCGAACAAAGGGGGAAGTGTCCATATTGAGGCACATGGACTTGAAAATATTCCAAAAGAGAGCGGATTTATGTTCTTCCCCAACCACCAGGGGTTGTATGACGTGCTGGCGATCATTGAGGCATGTCCGGTTCCTTTTTCCGTGGTGGCCAAAAAAGAGATTGCCAATATTCCGTTTCTGAAGCAGGTGTTTGCCTGCATGAAAGCCTATATGATTGACCGGGATGATGTACGCCAGGCCATGCAGGTCATCATTGACGTGACAAAGGAAGTCAAAAACGGAAGAAACTATCTGATCTTTGCGGAAGGGACACGTTCCAAGAACGGCAACCATCCGGGGACCTTTAAGGGAGGCAGTTTCAAATCTGCCACCAAGGCCAGATGCCCGATCATTCCGGTGGCACTGATCGATGCATTCAAACCTTTTGATACCAACAGCATTAAACCGGTCAAGGTACAGGTACATTTTTTGAAGCCGATGTACTATGAGGAATATAAGGACATGAAGACTACGGAGATCGCTGCTGAAGTAAAACGCAGAATTGAGGAGACAATAGCGGAAAACATCTGATAGTATCAAGAAATTCTGTCAGGTCTCTTGTAAAAAAGAGGCTGCTATGGTAAAATTTTCTTAATTGAAGAACAAAAGCTGAGACGGGAGAGCAACAGGACAACAGAGATGTTGTTTTGTTTTGTTCTTCTTTTTTTCTGGAATTTCCGGACAGACATCCGGAAGGTTCCGGAAGAACAGAAAACGGAAGTGAGTGGAAGGAAAATGGATCAGAGATTCTATGACATGCTGGAGGCGAATCCGGTCATTGCAGCGGTAAAAGATGAAGAGGGTCTGGAGAAGTGCTGCGGGTTGGAAGAGGTCAAAGTGGTTTTCATGATGTGAGAACACCGGTGATAGCGGGCGGACTGATCACGGACAAAAAGTCCGTCATGGCGGCACTGTCGGCAGGGGCGATGTGTGTTTCTTCCACAAACCAGAATGTATGGACGATGTAGCAGGCAAAAGAGCCGGAAAAGGAGGAACTGAATATGGCAAAATATGTTATGGCACTGGATGCGGGAACCACAAGCAACAGATGCATCCTGTTCAACGAAAAGGGGGAAATGTGCAGCGTGGCTCAGAGAGAATTCCGCCAGCATTTCCCGAAGCCGGGATGGGTAGAGCACGATGCGGACGAGATCTGGGCGAGCCAGCTTGGAGTTGCGGTTGAGGCGATGAACATGATTTCCGCAACGGCGGAAGACATTGCGGCGATTGGAATCACAAATCAGAGAGAGACGGTCATTGTCTGGGACAAAAATACCGGGGAACCGGTATACAATGCCATCGTATGGCAGTGCCGGAGAACATCGGAATACTGTGATACCCTGGTGGAAAAAGGACTGACAGAGAAATTCCGGGCCAAGACCGGGCTTGTCATCGATGCTTATTTTTCCGCCACAAAAATTAAGTGGATTCTGGATAATGTGCCGGGAGCCAGAGAGCGGGCAGAAAGAGGAGATCTTCTGTTTGGAACGGTGGAGACTTGGCTGATCTGGAAACTGACAAAAGGAGCTGTCCATGTGACAGACTATTCCAATGCATCCAGAACGATGCTGTTTAATATCAATACACTGGAGTGGGATGACGAGATTCTGGAGGAGCTGGATATTCCAAAGTCCATGCTGCCGGAGCCAAAGCCATCCAGCTGTATTTACGGGGAGACGGATCCGTCGTTTCTTGGCGGAGCGATCCCGATTGCCGGGGCGGCAGGGGATCAGCAGGCGGCTCTGTTTGGACAGACCTGTTTTTCGGCAGGGGAGGCAAAGAATACATACGGAACCGGATGCTTCCTTCTGATGAATACGGGAGAAAAGCCGGTATTCTCCAAAAACGGACTGGTGACAACCATTGCATGGGGGCTGGACGGCAAAGTCAACTATGCGCTGGAAGGCTCCATTTTCGTGGCCGGAGCGGCGGTGCAGTGGCTCCGGGATGAAATGCGCCTCATTGATTCGGCGGCGGATTCGGAGTACATGGCCAAAAAAGAAAAGGATACCAACGGCTGCTATGTGGTTCCGGCGTTTACCGGTCTTGGTGCGCCGCACTGGGACCAGTATGCCAGAGGAACGATTGTGGGAATTACCCGTGGCGTCAACAAATACCACATCATCCGAGCGACGCTGGAATCCATCGCCTACCAGGTAAACGATGTGCTGGAGGCCATGAAGGCGGATTCCGGCATTCAGCTGGCGGCTCTGAAAGTAGATGGAGGGGCAAGTGCAAACAATTTTCTGATGCAGACCCAGGCGGATATTATCAATGCCCCGGTCAACCGGCCAAGATGTGTGGAAACCACGGCCATGGGGGCAGCCTATCTTGCAGGACTTGCGGTAGGATACTGGAAAGACAAGCATGATGTAAAACAAAACTGGAAGATTGACCAGATCTTCCTCCCGTCCATCAATGAGGAAAAACGGCAGGAAAAAATCAAAGGATGGAATAAAGCGGTCAAATATGCCTATGGCTGGGCGAAAGAAGATTGAGAATGACGCAAACAAGAAGGGAGAAGAGGCAAAATGTATGATGTGATCATAATTGGAGGGGGAGTATCCGGAGCGGCAGCCGCACGGGAACTGTCCCGGTATCAGGTCAGAGCATGCGTCCTGGAAAAGGAAGAAGATATCTGCTGTGGAACATCCAAGGCAAACAGCGCCATTGTGCATGCTGGTTACGATGCCGCTCCGGGATCTTTGATGGCCAGATTGAATGTCAAGGGGAACGAGATGATGGAACAGCTTTCCAAAGACCTGGATTTTCCATTTCAGAGAATCGGTTCCCTTGTCATCTGTCTGAATGAGGAAGATGTGCCGAAACTGCGGGAGCTCTATGAAAAGGGACAGAAAAACGGTGTGAAAGGTCTGCGGATCCTGAGCGGCGAAGAAGCCAAAGCAATGGAACCGAATCTCAACGATCAGGTCTATGCGGCACTATACGCCCCAACTGCCGGGATCGTCTGTCCGTTCGGGCTGAATATTGCCCTGGCAGAAAATGCGTATGAAAACGGAATAGAATTCCATTTCCGGACAGAAGTAGAGGACATCGTCAAAATCGATGGAGGCTATGCGCTGCATACAAATAAGAGAACCTTCCGGACCAGGTATATAGTCAATGCGGCAGGCGTCTATGCGGACCGGTTCCACAATATGGTCAGTCAAAAGAAGATTCACATTACGCCGCGAAAGGGTGAATACTGCCTTCTGGACAAGAGTGCAGGACAGCATGTAAGCAGAACGATCTTTTCACTCCCTACGAAATACGGCAAAGGAGTCCTTGTGACGCCTACGGTGCACGGGAATCTTCTTCTGGGGCCTACTGCCAATGATATCGAAAATAAAGATGGAACCAATACAACCAGAGAAGGCCTGGATGAAGTTATCAAAAAGGCGGGACAAAGTGTCAAAGATCTTCCGATGCGCCAGGTGATCACGTCATTTGCAGGGCTTCGCGCCCATGAGGACGGCAGTGAATTCATCATTGGAGAGGTGGAAGATGCGGAAGGTTTTATCGACTGCGCGGGAATCGAATCTCCGGGACTGACAAGTTGTCCGGCTGTCGGAGAAATGGTGGCGCAGATCCTGAAAGAAAATATGGGGCTTCAGGAAAAGGAAGAGTTCATTTCGACAAGAAAGGGCATCCTCGATCCGAATTCACTGTCAAAGGAAGAACATGCAGAACTGATTAAAAGGGAACCTGCCTATGGAAATATAATCTGCCGGTGCGAGATGATTACGGAAGGGGAAATCCTGGATGCAATTCACCGTCCTCTTGGTGCAAAATCTCTGGACGGTGTCAAGAGACGGACAAGAGCAGGAATGGGACGCTGTCAGTCCGGATTCTGTTCTCCGAGAATCATGGAGATTCTTGCGCGGGAGCTGGGAACCAGTATGTCCGACATTACAAAATCGGGCGGAGACTCCCGGATTGTTGTTGGCACGAATAAAGACAGATTGTAGAAAGGAAGGCTTCGAACATGAAAAATTATGACATTGTCATCATCGGGGGAGGACCGGCAGGTCTTGCGGCCGCGGTTTCGGCCAAACAAAACGGGATCGACCGGATACTGATTCTGGAAAGAGACAGGGAGCTTGGAGGAATCCTGAATCAGTGTATTCATAACGGGTTCGGCCTTCACACCTTTCAGGAGGAGCTGACGGGTCCGGAATACGCACAGAGATTTATTGATCAGGTCCTTGATTTTGGGATTGAATACCGTCTGAACACGATGGTGATGGATATCAGTCATGAGAAAGTTGTGACGGCCATGAACAGAGAGGAAGGACTGTTTGAAATTCAGGCAAAGGCAGTGATCCTTTCCATGGGGTGCAGAGAGCGGTCCAGAGGCGCGCTGAATATACCGGGATACCGGCCGGCAGGAATCTTTTCCGCCGGAACAGCACAGAGGCTGGTCAATATGGAAGGACTGATGCCTGGGAGAGAAATCGTAATCCTTGGTTCCGGAGACATCGGACTTATCATGGCCAGAAGGATGACACTGGAAGGGGCAAAGGTAAAAGTGGTGGCAGAGCTGATGCCATATTCCGGAGGACTCAAGAGAAATATTGTCCAGTGCCTCGATGATTATGGAATTCCGCTGAAACTAAGCCATACAGTTGTGGATATAAAGGGAAAAGAGCGGCTGGAGGGAGTCACACTGGCCGAAGTGGATCAGAACGGGACTCCTGTTCCGGGAACGGAGGAGGAGTATTCCTGCGACACCCTGCTGCTTTCGGTAGGGCTGATCCCTGAAAACGAACTTTCCAAGGGAATGGGCGTGGAAATGAGCAAAGTGACATCCGGACCGATTGTCAATGAAAGTCTGGAGACGAATATCGAGGGGGTCTTTGCCTGCGGCAATGTGCTCCATGTGCACGACCTGGTTGATTTTGTATCCGAAGAAGCGGCTGCGGCAGGAAAGAATGCGGCGTCTTACGTCAAAGGAGAACGAAGCGGCGGAAGGGGTCGCAAAATTCTGATGAACCCGTCAGGCGGAGTCCGGTATACGGTACCATCCTTCATTGATCCGAGCAGGATGGAGGATCAGCTGACTGTACGGTTCCGCGTAGGAGCGGTAATGAAAAACTGTTATGTAAGTGTATATTTTGATGAGGAAAGAGTCATCCGGCGCAGACGTCAGATTGTGGCTCCGGGAGAAATGGAAGAGATCAGACTGACAAAAGCGCAGCTTTTCGAGTATCCTGATCTGAAGACCATCACAGTGAAGATAGAGGAGGCGTAGAAATGGACATTCGGCAATTAACCTGTATCAGCTGTCCAATGGGATGCCCTATTACCGTAGAAATGGAAGACGGACAGATTATCAATGTCACCGGAAATACTTGTAAAAGAGGGGAAGTCTATGCCAGGAAAGAGGTGACCAGTCCGACCCGCATTGTAACTTCTACCGTCAAGGTAAAAGGAGGGACTGCGGATATGGTATCGGTAAAGACAAAAGAAGATATTCCAAAAGACAAAATCTTTGACTGCATCCGGGCTCTGAAAGGAATCGAGGCAGAGGCCCCGGTTCAGATTGGCGACGTGATTTTGAAGGATGCGGCCGGAACCGGAGTGGATATTGTGGCCACCAGGAACGTGGAAAGAGCATAAAAATAAAAGGAGAAACGCCGTGCAGGAAACGAAGCTTCAAGCTCGTCCCGGCACGGCATTTGCATTTCCCTGGAAGGGAAGTCCTAGTTGTCCCTGCAGATCAGACTGTCCATGAATTCGATAATACCCTGTTCCACTTCACAGCGGATGTCAGCATAATTATGAATCTCATGGCGGTATCCCGGATATACTTTTGTACGGACACAGTGTCCGGTATCGTGGAGCCAGTTGGATACCTCATAGACGCCCTGACCGTAGTTTCCAACCGGATCCTGGTCTCCGCCTATATTATAGAACGGAAGAGAAGCAGGCACTTTTTCGGCCCATTCCGGTCCGGTAATGACACGCATCATCTGAGTGAAATAGTAAAGGGAACGATTCAGTGTCGGCTTGGTAAACGCATCGAAAGGATCTTCGGCGTGATCTTTTTGGACATATGGATCAGAGCAGATCCATTCATTCCCAAGCTCCGCGCTCTCGCAGCGCTCGCACATCCAGCCAAGCAGCTTTCCGGCATAGGACGGATCCGCTTCATCCCCATGACCGCTCTCTACGACTTCCTTCAGCTCTTTCTCTGCCTCGGCAGCTCCCTGAAAGACACCGGCAGTACCACAGATTGTAACTCCTGTAAGCTCTGTGCCGTATTTTGCCGCATAGTCTCTTGCAATAAAAGAGCCCATACTGTGTCCAAACAGGAAATAAGGAAGATTCGGATATTTCTCCCGTACCATTTCGGTGAGCGTATGTTCGTCCTCCATCATGGTGTGGCATCCCTTGTCGCCCCAGTCACCCCATGTGTCATTTACCATGGCTGTTTTTCCGTGTCCCACATGATCGTCGGCCGCGACAATATATCCGGCGTCTAAAAAAGCAGAGATCATGTGCAGATATCTGCGGGAATGTTCTCCGTAGCCGTGGATCAGCTGCACGATACCCTTTGGTCTGGCAGCAGGTACATAGATCCAGCCGCACACAGTGTCACGCTCATTGTAAGATGGAAAACTGACTTCATGTAACATAAAAGCACCTCCATTCTAAGTCACTGGACTTATCGCTTATTCTTATATAAAATATTGTAGGATTCCGAAAAAATGATGTCAAGAAAGAATACATGACAGTAGCAAAAAGTAGAGGCGGGAAAAGGAAAAAAGGAGAAATAAAACAGCCGCTGAAGTGAAAAGTTTAATTCCACTTTGAAATTAGGAAATATGAAAGTAGCAAT
>ERZ1643246.867-NODE-867-length-35933-cov-11.866854_pt1 | contig 35933 bp, 25 predicted proteins | sample MGYA00579265_ERZ1643246 | MGnify/ENA primary metagenome ERZ1643246 (study PRJEB29033, sample SAMEA4952261) | chicken gut metagenome | biome: Broiler Chicken; feature: Gastrointestinal Tract; material: Caecum | place: Ireland | collected 2018 | study: Broiler...
CCTCTTCCGCAGTGGAAATCACCGTGACCGGACCTCTGGCCCAGCCTTTGATTCCCTCCACTTCCGGATGGGGTTCGCTTCCAATGATCACAATATGTCTGCCATTTTCGCTCTCCCGCTCAACGATCCGGTGGATCTTCCGGACGAAAGGGCACGTGGCGTCCACCAGCGTGAGCCCCTGCGCACGGATCTTATCACAGATCCTTCTGGATACGCCGTGAGAACGGATGATCACCGTCCCCTCCGTAAGCTTTTCCAGTTCTTCTTCCGATCCGATCACCTGCACACCTCTGCGTTCCAGATCTCCGACCACCTGCTCGTTATGGATGATCGGTCCATAAGTATAGACCGGCTTCCGGCCGTTTTCAATCTGCTCATAAACCGTGTCCACCGCCCGCTTCACACCGAAGCAGAAACCCGCGCTGCCCGCCACCGTCACTTCCATCTTTTTCCTCCTTCTGACACACGTTCCGTGTCACTGAACCCGGCAATATTCAAACAGAAACCTCTGCACGCTCCTGATACAGTCTTCTCACCACGTCGACGACCTGGTCGATCGTCAGGCCCGAAGTGTCCACCTCCACGGCGTCCTCCGCCTTGCAAAGCGGGGAAACCTCGCGGGTCATGTCTCTGTGGTCTCTCTCGATGATATCCGCTTCGATCACAGAAAGGTCACTTTCCATTCCTTTCGCCTTCAGTTCCTCATAACGACGCACCGCACGCACGTGAGAACTGGCGGTCAGGTAGATCTTCAGCTGCGCATTCGGAAGCACAGCCGTCCCGATGTCGCGACCGTCCATCACCACATCCTGCTTTGCCGCAAGGTCCTTCTGCAGAACTGTCAGCTGTCTGCGCACGCCCGGATACACGCTTGTAGCAGACGCCATATTTCCAACCGTCTCCGTGCGCAGGGAAGCCGTCACATTTTCCCCGTTCAGATAGACCTGCTGTTCGCCGTTTTCATAGCCAATGGTCACATGCGCTTCCTCCGCGGCTTCTTCGATAGCAGCCGCGTTTTTCGGATCAATCCCCTTCCTGAGAAACAGCAGACCCATCGCCCGGTACATGGCTCCCGTATCCACATAAATGAAAGACAACTCCGCCGCAATCTTCTTCGCAATCGTACTTTTCCCCGCACCTGCAGGCCCATCTATCGCAATATTAAAACTCATACTCTTTCCTCTTTTTCTGATTATTTCTCTCTGTTTTTCGGATGTCACCTTTCGATGTTCTCCCACACTGCCGATGCTGCCGCATAGGCGGTCGACCAGGCAACCTGCAGATTAAAACCGCCGGTCAGCGCGTCAACATCCAGCACCTCTCCGATGAAATACAGATTTCTCACCTTCTTCGATTCCATCGTCCCCGGACGGATTTCCCGAACGGAAACACCGCCCTGAGTGATGATCGCTTCCCGGTACGGCCGGGTTCCAACGATCGTCAGCGGAAAATGCTTGGTCTTTTCCACCAAAGCGCGCCGCTCTTCTTTCGAGATCCCGTTGACCGGGCGGTCCGGAGCGATCCCTGACAACTCGATCATCACAGGAACCAGACGGGCGGGAAACAATTCCGGCACTACATTCTTGAACTGCCGGTTCTGTGCCGACTGAAATTCCCGCAGCAGCCGGTCGTCCAGCTGATTTTCCGTCAGTGCCGGCTTCAGATCAATCTGCGCATCCAGTGGCCAGGAAAGACCGGCCGCCCCGATGTAGGAGCTGGCGCTGAGGACCAGCGGCCCTGTAATCCCGAAATGTGTGAACATCATCTCCCCGAACCCTTCATACACCGGTTTCTTTTTTCCCATGACGCGGAGTGTGACATTTTTCAGGGACAATCCCTGAAGCTTCGGTATATAGCTCTCTCCCGTCTCCAGAGGCACCAGCGCCGGCCGCCGGTCCGTGACTGTATGGCCGCATTCCTTCGCCAGTCGATAACCGTCTCCGGTAGATCCGGTGGACGGATAAGAGAGACCGCCGGTTGCGACCATCACGGCATCCAATGCGATATGTGCGCCGTTTTCCAGCACAACACCGCTCACTGCACCATCCGGGCAGGAAACATGGCGGACTCTCGTCCCCAGATGGACCTTTACGCCCGCCTCCTTCATCGCCTGTTCCAGTCCCCTGATGATATCCGAAGAGTGATCCGACGCCGGAAAGGCCCGGTTCCCTCTCTCCACTTTTACCGGCACGTGATGCTGTTCAAAGAAATCCATGACATCCTGACTGGTAAATCCGTAGCCGGAGCTGTACATAAACTTCGCGTTACTCACAATGTTCTGAAGAAACTCCTCCACAGAACAGGCATTTGTAAAATTGCACCGTCCTTTTCCGGTGATAAACAACTTTTTCCCAAGTTTCTCATTCTGCTCATACAGATGCACCTCGTGCCCGAATCCGGCCGCCCAGACAGCAGCAAACATTCCCGCGGCGCCGCCTCCGATAATCCCTACTTTTGCCATACTTTTCTCCCGGTTATGATAAATTGCTTAACGCCGCCTTTGTCCCCGGCGGCGGAACTGTCACGAAATTTCATCGTTGCTGTACACCTGGTATTCATCCCAGATTCCCTCCATGGTCTCCAGCGTCTCCACGACATTTTCCTGACGTCTCATGCAGAGCGCCACCACCAACGCATTGATCAAACTCAGAGGCGCCACCAGCGAATCCACGATGGACGCCATATCACTCTTTGCGATCAGACTACAGGAAGACCATGCGTTCATCGGCGAATGGACACTGTCCGTGATCGCAATGACTTTCGCATGCCGCTTGCTGGCAAATTCCAGTGCCTTCTGCGTGCGCAGCGAATATCTCGGAAAACTGATCCCGATCATCACATCATCCGCGCTGATCCGTATCATCTGCTCAAAGATCTCGCTGGCGCTGCTTGTCTGCACCAGGCGGACATCATCAAAAATCATATGGAGGTAAAACGCCAGGAAACTGGCAAGAGGCGCACAGCTGCGGATCCCGACAATATAGATCGTCCGCGCTGCCAGAATCATATCCACAGCCTTCTCAAACGATTCCGCGCTGACTTCCTCCATCGTCAGCTTGATCTTCTCAATATCCGACTGGAGGACCGTGCCCAGGATCTCTCCCTGCGGTACTTTTCCGTAGGTCATCTGCATCCTCTGGATCGAATTCAGCTTATTCATCACCAATTCTTCCAGCGCCCGGTGAAATTCCGGAAAACCTTCATATCCGAGCTGCATTGCAAATCGCACGGTCGTGGACTCGCTGACATTCGCCTGCGCTCCGAGCCTGGCGGCAGTCATCGACACCGCCTGATCATAATGTTCGGAGATATAATCCGCAAGACGTTTCTGCCCTTTGCTCAGAGAACGGTACTGACGATTCATCCTGGCAAGAAGATTTTCCTGCTGTCCGGGCGTCCCGCTGTCCTGTACCGCACCGGACCTTTTCCCGGAAGAACCGACATCCTCCGAGCGGTGTTTTTCTATATGAACCTTATCTGTCTGATCCTTACCCAACTTTTCTTTCCCCGTCATTTTCATTTATTCCCATTTTTACTTTGTGCTATGATTTTGGGGCAAAAGGTATTAGCCCTCAATGAGAGTATATCCTATACTCCGTTTCCGATTATAGCATGATTTGCAATCAGGCGCAAACAGAAAAGAAACTGTAAATACGCAGACCGTTACAGTTCAGCGGTCAGAACAGTCATAAGAAAATACCGCCCGGCTTCCCGGACTTCACTGTCCGGGCCGCCAGGCGGTTTCTCTCACTTTCACTTTTCCTTTTCCATCCGGATATCCGAATCGAAGATCAGAACAGTTATCGTATCAATCTTTTGCTGTCTGCGCATAATCCGGCAGTTTTATACCGGATACGCACCGTTCTCGTTGTCAGCGATCGTCGGATCAACTTTGGTTTTCTGCGCTTCACGGTATTTAAAGAATTCAACCGCTACCTGCGGGAACAACGCATAAGTCAGGACATCCTCATCCTGCTCTTTCCACTGAGCCATCTCGGATTCCAGTTTCGGAAGCTCCGGTTCAAGCAGATCTGCGTAACGGCAGGTGATCGGCTTGGTATCTCCGATACATTTCTTCTGCACTTCCGGATTGAACGGTTTGATCGTCGCACCATATTTTCCGCTCAGCACGTCCTTGGTCTCTTTGGTGACCATCTTGTAACGCTCGCCCATGATGACATTGAATACCGCCTGGGTACCAACGATCTGAGAGGACGGAGTAACCAGCGGACACTCGCCCAGATCTTTTCTTACACGCGGAACTTCTTCCAGCACCTCGTAGAACTTATCCTCCGCATGCTGCTCTTTCAGCTGAGAGGTCAGGTTGGAAAGCATACCGCCCGGCACCTGGTACAGAAGCGTCTTGATGTTTACGCCAAGGTTCTTCGGGTTCATCAGGCCGGTATCCAGCGCTTCATCCTTCATCGGACGGAAGTAATCAGCAATCTCAGACAGCAGATTCTGATCCAGACCGGTATCATACGGTGTACCTTTGAACGTCTCGACCATAACCTCGGTCGCCGGCTGGGAAGTACCCATAGCGAACGGAGACATTGCGGTATCGATGATGTCCACACCTGCTTCCACAGCCTTCATGTAGGTCATCGCAGCGACGCCGGATGTATAATGTGTATGAAGCTGGATCGGAAGCTTGGTAACCTCTTTCAGCGCTTTCACCAGCTCGGTTGCTTTATACGGAACCAGAAGTCCCGCCATATCCTTGATACAGATAGAATCCGCACCCATTTCTTCAATCTGCTTTGCAAGATTTACCCAGTACTCCAGGGTGTATGCATCGCCAGTCGTATAGGACATAGCAACCTGTGCATGCGCTTTTTCCTTATTAGCCGCACGCACTGCTGTCTGAAGGTTTCTCATATCGTTCATACAATCGAAAATACGGATAATATCAATTCCGTTCGCCACAGATTTCTGTACGAAATACTCTACCACATCATCCGCATACGGACGATATCCCAGGATGTTCTGTCCACGGAACAGCATCTGAAGTTTTGTGTGTTTAAAGCCGTCACGCAGCTTGCGGAGACGATCCCAGGGATCTTCGTGCAAAAAACGCAGGGAAGCGTCGAAAGTCGCTCCGCCCCAGCACTCTACCGCATGGTATCCGACTTGATCCATTTTATCGATGATCGGAAGCATCTGCTCGGTTGTCATTCTTGTCGCGATCAGGGACTGGTGTGCGTCACGAAGCACAGTCTCCATAATTTTGACAGGTTTCTTTTCTACTTCTGCCATTTCTATCCTCCTAAAACAATTCTTATTCATCTGCAGACCGAACCGCCGAAACAGGCGGACCGGAACCGCAGCAGGTTTCTTATACTCCGAAGATCGCCATAAAGGTACCGGCAGCGACCGCCGTACCGATAACACCGGCAACGTTCGGGCCCATCGCATGCATCAGCAGGAAGTTGGTCGGATCCGATTCCGCTCCCACCTTCTGAGAGACACGGGCAGCCATCGGAACCGCGGAAACGCCTGCGGAACCGATCAGCGGATTGATCTTTCCATGGGTCAGCGCGCACAGCAGTTTCCCAAGGAGAACACCGCCGGCTGTACCGAAGATAAATGCGATCAATCCAAGAGCAACGATTTTCAGTGTATCCATGTTGAGGAAAGCCTCTGCACTTGTGGATGCACCTACAGATGTGCCCAGCAGAATAACTACAATGTACATCAGAGCGTTGGATGCGGTATCTGCCAGCTGATGTACCACACCACACTCGCGGAACAGATTTCCGAGCATCAGCATACCTACCAGCGGAGCCGTAGACGGCAGAAGCAGGCAAACAACGATCGTGATCACGATCGGGAACAGGATCTTCTCCAGCTTGGAAACCGGACGAAGCTGTTCCATTTTGATCTTACGCTCCTTCTCAGTCGTCAGCAGTTTCATTACCGGCGGCTGGATGATCGGAACCAGAGACATATAGGAGTACGCCGCAACCGCGATCGGCCCCATCAGATGCTGCTGTCCCAGTTTGTTCAGCAGGAAAATAGAAGTCGGGCCGTCCGCTCCTCCGATAATGGAGATTGCGGCTGCTTCTCTTCCGTTGAATCCCATCGCAATCGCGATGAAATATGCTACATAAATTCCAAGCTGTGCGGCAGCTCCCATCAGGAAGCTGATCGGGTTTGCGATCAGCGGACCAAAGTCCGTCATCGCGCCGACGCCAAGGAAGATCAGAGACGGGAAGACGCTCCACTCATCCAGCTTGAAGAAGTAATAGAACAGGCCGCCTGCATGCTCCAGGCCCTGTACATCCGTGTATGGCTCTGCCATGATATCCGGATAAATATTTACCAGTAACATACCGAATGCAATCGGCACCAGCAGCAGCGGCTCAAATCCGTGTTTGATCGCCAGATACAGGAACACGCATGCCACCAGGATCATAACATAATTTCCCCAGCTCAGGCTCAGAAACGCAGTCTGATTCAGGAGATTATTCAATGTATTTAAAATCATTGTCACACCTCCGGTCATTCCTCACAACAAATCAGGTAGTTTTAATCCATTGTTGCAAGAACGTCACCGGACTCTACAGCATCGCCGACAGACACGTTGATGCTTGCGATCGTTCCGTCAGAAGGAGCAACAACCGGAATTTCCATTTTCATCGCTTCCAGAACGACAACGCTGTCCCCTGCTTTCACAGCTGCGCCAACAGAAGCCTCAACCTTGCAGATCTTGCCCGGAACAGATGCGGTAATCTCAACGCTTCCAGCGGTGCCTGCCGGCGCTGCCTTCGGAGCCGGAGCGGGAGCTGCTGCAGGAGCCGGTGCCGGTGCTGCCTGCGGAACGGGGGTCGGTGCAGGAGCTGCTGCAGCTGCCGGTGCGCCTGTTGTGATTCCCTCTTCAACGGTTACGTTGTAAACATTGCCATTTACTGTAATGGTATAATTTTTCATTGTGTTATCCTCCTAAACATTATCTTTTCCAGTTATTTTTTCTGTTTTTGCGGATGCTTCGTACCACGTAGCTGTCTCCGCCTGCTGCGCCTGTCTCTTCCTCATACATCGCAATCGCCATGCCAAGCACAATCTGAAGTTCTATATCGTCCTGAGCCGCTGCCACCGCAGGTATGTTCACTGCCGGTGCAGGTGCAGGAGCCGGTGCCGGCGTCACTGCCTTTTTCTCGGTCTCTGTCGGCTGTGTCTTGCTTCCCGCGCCGATCTTCCCGAACAGGAAGATGATGACCACCAGGAAGATCAGGACGACAAATACAACACAAAGTCCTGTTACTGTATTCATTCCAGCTTCTCCCATCAGAACACTTATGGAACTTTCTACCGTAAAGGTCATATCTGTCGCCTGCTGGCTAACCATATTCCAGTATACACGAACCGTAGCCGGATTGTATTCAAACTCGGCAGGGATCGTACACGTCACAAAATCGCCGTCAACTTCATATGTGGCTTCTTCTGCATCATAACTTACCAGAGCGCCCAGCTCATCCTGAACAGACTGCCATGCCTCCACAGCGCGGACGGTAAACTGATAATCGGAGGTCTTCAGTGCCTCCAGATCCTCGTCACCGTAACCGCAGAGTTCATCAATCAGTGACTCGCTGGTGGAGAGCATACTGTTCAGTGTAGACTCTTCCACCGGAAGGTATGCAGGTGTAGATTCTGTGTCAGCGAATGCCGGAACTACGGACATCGCCACAGCACATGTCAGGCTCAGGAACAGGCTCCCGAGTTTCTTCCAGTTCTTATTCATCTGCCTCACCTTCCTTATACTGTACCATGTTTTCTATCCGGTCTGTCTTCTCTCTTGCTGTAGAGCATCTCAAATGCGCCAATGACATACTTACGTGTGTCTTCCGGCTCGATCACTGTATCTACGTATCCTCTTCTCGCCGCGGAAGTCACATTATTCTGCAAAGTAGCGTATTCTGCAGCTTTCTCATTGATCGTCGCCAGATCAGCGTCCGAGTACATGATCTTTGCAGCTGCTTTCGCGTCCATCATACCAATCTCTGCGTTCGGCCATGCAAACACCATGTCAGCCCCGATCGATTTGCTGTTCATCGCCAGATATGCGCTTCCGTAAGCCTGTCCGACGATCACGTTTACCTTCGGAACCGTCGCGTCAGCAAACGCATAGGTCAGTTCCGCCGCATTCTTTGCCATGAATTTTTCAGAGCACTTGGTTGCCTTGAAGCCTTTGACATTCGTGATGGTCAGGACCGGGATTCCGAACGCATCACAGAATTTCACGAAATCCGCTGCTTTCTTTGCGCCTTTTGCGCTCAGGGTTCCGTCAAAAGTCGCCTCGACCGTGCCGTCCTGGCTGTAGATCTCGCTGCGGTTCGCAACTGCGCCTACAGTAGCTCCGTTCAGGCGGATAAACGCGGTTACCATATCTTTCGCGTAATTTCTCTTTGTCTCAAACACAACGCCGTTGTCGCTGATCTGGGACAGGAGGATGCCGGTATCTCCTGCGCAGTTCGCAAGGTCCGGACACGCACGGTTCAAATTGTCCGTGCAGTCGGTATACGCTTCATCCTCGTTGTTGGACGGGAGCATACCCACCAGCTGACGGATCTGAGCCAGAAGATCTGCCTCGCTTCCGACAATGTCCACAAGACCTGTCTCCTCACTCTGGAATTCTGCTGCCGCGGTATCGCACTTGGACGCGATGTTTCCGTCCAGCGCATTCGGAGAGTTCACAAACAGTTTTCCTTTTTTCTCTTCCATAAATGTAAAATCGGTCAGCGCCGGAATCAGCGCCATACCGCCGCCGCAGGTCCCGAAGATCGCTATGATCTGCGGGATCACACCGGAAGCCATAGCCTGTGCCATGTATATCTGGCCGAAGCCATTCAAAGCATCTGTAGCTTCCTGCAGACGCATACCTGCACAGTCTACCAGTCCGATTACCGGTGAGCCTGTCTTCTGGGCAAACTCATACAGCTTTGCGATTTTTTTTGCGTGCATCTCGCCTACCGTGCCATTCATCACGGATACATCCTGGCTGTAAACATATACCAGAGTTCCGTCGATAACACCGTAGCCTGTGATAACACCGTCGGATGGTGTCTCCGTCGCCGCCATGTTAAAATCGGTATTTCTGGCCGTAATCTGGCCGCCGATTTCAACAAAGCTGTTTTCGTCCAGCAAAGAGGCAATTCTTGTGCCTGCTAAACTTTGTGCTGTGTTACTCATTCTTTAAACCTCCATCTTATATAATTCATTATAAAATCTTTAGCAAAATTTTATACATATCCCTATCATAGCCGTTTTTGATGATTTTTTCAATAGGTTTTGTGCGTTTTTGTCAGAAAAAGCGTAACAGTTTTGGCTATTAGAAGGCGGACGAAAGCAGACCGGCGCAGGCGGCATGTGTGTGCGCCGGGCAGCTGCAAAGCGCGTGGAAAACCTAACCGTCCCGAAGTCCCGCCGGGCAGACGCCGGAGCGATTCGACAGGAATGCCTGATGCATTCCCGTCTCAACGCTCCTCAGGCTCCGGGCCTGCAGCCCTGCGCCTGTCCTGCCCGGCAGAACTTCGGGACGCTAAGATTTTCTCACGCCTTTGCAGATGCCCGGCGCACACACATGCCGCCTGCACCGGTCTGCTTTCTGATTTTCAAACGTGATTAATACAGTCTAATATGGCAGGGGATCCCGTTTTTGTAGGTGACCGGGGATTCACCCTGGATCAGAGGTTTCAGGTAAGCGGTCATTTCCGGAGTCACATCGTGCCCGTCCGGAGTGATCCATTCTGCCGGCACGGTCTTTTCCGCGTTGGCGGACTCGCTGACCGGCACGTCGGTCAGTTCAATCCGGTAGGGTTCGTCACTGATCCGGCGGATGGCTGCCATCCGGCCGCTCTTTCCGTCCAGCGCGCACTGGCAGGCTTTACGACCGAGCATCTGGGACTCGCGGATATCTGTGGCGCTGGCAATGTGGGCCGCGCTTCTCTGCATCAGATTCAGTTCGATGGAACGGACTTTGCATCCGATCCTGTCGCGGACCAGCTGTTCCAGAACGCCGGCCGCTCCGGCGATATAACTGTGGCCGAAGTTGTCCGTCGCTCCGCTCTGGGTCTGTTCCGACAGGTATCTGCCCTGCGCGTCGTGAACCCCTTCGCTGACCGCCACAAGAACACTGTCCCGGATCTTCAGCTGTTCCTGTACATCCTGCAGGAATTTCTCCGGGTCAAAAGGCACTTCGCACAGGTAAATCAGCGCCGGGCCTTCCCCTCCGTTGAGGCGGGCCAGGGAGGATGCCGCAGTCAGCCATCCGGCGTTTCTTCCCATCACCTCCACGATCGTCACTGCCTTGACGTTGTACACATGACAGTCTCTCTCCAGCTCCGAAAATGTGGTCGCAATGTATTTTGCCGCAGAGCCAAATCCCGGACAGTGATCGGTCCCCATCAGATCGTTATCGATGGTCTTCGGAGCGCCCATCACCCGGATATCATCGATCCCCTGCGCGCTGACATAAGCGGAAAGCTTGTCCACTGTGTCCATGGAATCATTTCCCCCGATATATATGAAATAATGAATCTCATGTTTCCGGAAAATAGAAATGATTTTTTCGAAATCCGAGGGATCCTTCGCCGGGTCCTTCAGTTTCAGACGGCAGGATCCGAGCGCTGCCGCCGGCGTCTGGCTCAAAAGTTCCTGATCCTGCGTGTTGCCAAGAAGTTTCCGCAGATCCACAAAACGTTCTTCCATCACTCCCTGGATCCCGTTGACCGCGCCGTAAATATTATCCACCCGGTCCGAGCAAACGGCTCCCTGAAATACTCCGGCTAAGGTGGCATTGATCGCTGCGGTCGGTCCGCCGGACTGTGCGACTAATAAATTTTTCATCATGATCTCCTTCTCAAAAAAAATTATTCTGATGCTTATTATCTTATGCGAAAACCCACCCGTCTGTCAACCTTCCCTACGGCCGAACTGTTACCCTACAAGTAATGAACCGTCACACAAAACAGTAATAAAAACAGAACCCGGCTCCACGGGTTTCCGAACTGCGCGCGCAGCTTTATGCCGTTACTTTTTCGAACTGTGAATTGTAAAGCTGTGCGTAAAAGCCGCCTTTTGCCAGCAGTTCCTCGTGGGTTCCCTGCTCGATGATATCGCCGTCCTTCATCACCAGGATCAGATCCGCATCCCGGATCGTTGAAAGCCGGTGGGCGATGATAAAGCTGGTACGCCCTTTCATCAGATTGTCCATGGCCTTCTGGATCAGGATCTCTGTTCTCGTATCAACCGAGGATGTGGCCTCGTCCAGGATCAGGATCTTGTTGTCCGCCAGGATCGCACGGGCAATGGTCAGAAGCTGTTTCTGGCCCTGGGAGATGTTGCTGGTCTCCTCGTTGAGCACCGTCTGATAGCCGTCCGGCTGCTGCATGATGAATTTATGTGCATGCGCCGCCTTCGCCGCCTCGATGACCTCCTCATCGGTGGCGTCCAGCCGGCCGTAACGGATATTTTCCATAATGGTTCCGTTGAACAGCCAGGTATCCTGCAGAACCATTCCGAACATCTCCCGCAGTTCGCTGCGGTTGAAGTCCTTGACATTGTGTCCGTCGATGAGGATCGCACCCTTCGTCACATCGTAGAAACGCATCAGCAGCTTGACCATCGTGGTCTTTCCTGCTCCTGTGGGACCTACGATCGCAATCTTTTCTCCGAATTTCACATCCGCTGAAAAGTCCTTGATGATCGTCTTATCCGGATTGTACCCGAATCCCACATGATCGAAGGTAACATTGCCCTCCAGATTCGTGATATCCACCGGATTTTCCACGGTCTGATCCTCTTCCTCCTCGTTCAGAAACTCAAAGACACGTTCCGCAGACGCCGCAGACATCTGGAGCATGTTGCTGACCTGAGCGATCTGCTGTACCGGCTGTGTGAAGTTCCGGATGTACTGGAAGAAAGACTGAATGTCTCCGACCTCGATCGATCCGCGGATTACCATGAACCCTCCAAGGAGCGCCACCAGCACATACCCCAGGTTTCCGATGAAAGACATAATCGGCATCATCATTCCGGAGAAAAACTGCGATTTCCATCCGGATTCATAGAGATTTCTGTTTGCTTTTTCAAACTCTCTGATCACATCGTCTTCTTTATTAAATGCTTTCACCACATTCTGTCCGGAATAGATCTCTTCCACCTGGCCGTTGACCACACCCAGATAGCTCTGCTGATTGCGGAAGAACTTCTGGGAATGTTTCATCACCGTTCCGATGATCAGCATGGACACCGGCAGGATCAGAAACGCCGCCAGAGTCATCCATCCGTTGATGGAGATCATCATGATCAGCACACCGATCATCGTCGTCACAGAAGCGACCAGCTGCGTGATGCTCTGGCTGATTCCCTGCTGGAGCATATCCACATCGTTCGTCACACGCGAGAGAACTTCGCCGTAGGTTCTGCTCTCGAAATATTTCATCGGCATCCGGTTGATCTTCTGAGAAATTTCTTTTCGCAGGCTGTAGCTGACGTCATTGGAGATCCCCGTCATCACAAATCCCTGGATCAGCGAAAATACCGCGCTGACCACATACAGCGCCATGACGCTCAGCAAAATCTGGCCAATCTTTCCGAAATCAATGCCTCCGGTTCCCTGCACCTTTGCCACCAGGCCGTTGAACAGTTCTGTCGTCGCTTTTCCAAGGATCTTCGGGCCGACAATACTGAACACGGTCCCCATGATCGCGCACAGAAGCACAAGACCCAGGCGCACCTTATATCTGCTCATATATTTTATCAGGTTCATGATGGAACCTTTAAAGTCTTTTGCTTTCTCCTGACCCGCCCCACGGTTCGGGCCATGAAATCCTCCTCTGCTCATGCTTTCAACTCCTCCTCTGACAACTGACTTCTGGCGATCTGCTGATAAACCTCACAGGTTTCCATCAGTTCCTTGTGAGTTCCGCATCCTACGACGGTTCCGCTGTCAAGCACCATGATCTTGTCTGCATGAAGGATGGTGCTGATCCGCTGTGCGACAATCAACGTCGTCGCGTCGGAGGTCTCCCGCTTCAGCGCCTGGCGAAGCGCCGCGTCCGTCTTATAATCCAGAGCGGAAAAACTGTCGTCAAAAATGTAGATCTCCGGATGTTTTGCGATGGCTCGTGCGATGGAAAGACGCTGTTTCTGACCGCCGGATACATTCGTACCTCCCTGAGCGATCGGCGAAGCCATACCGTCCTCCTTCTGGGAAATAAACTCGGTAGCCTGAGCGATGTCCGCCGCCTTGTTCAGGTCGTCCATCGACGCATGCTCCGCCCCGAAGCGCAGATTGCTCTCGATCGTACCGGAGAACAAAACGCCTTTCTGCGGCACATATCCGAGACGGCTGCGCAGATCTTTGAGATCCATCTCCCGGATGTCCACACCGTCCACACGGATCGCACCCTCCGTGACGTCAAAAAATCTCGGGATCAGATTGACCAGCGTACTCTTTCCGCTTCCGGTGCTTCCGATAAACGCAACGGTCTCTCCCTTTTTCGCCGTGAAAGTGATATCATGAAGCACTTCCTCCTCCGCACCGGGATAGCGGAAGGATACATGAGAAAATTCCACTTCGCCTTTTCTGTCCTGCTCCGGCAGTTTCGCCTGCTCCGGCTCCCGGATGGATACGTCCGTGTCCAGAACTTCCACGATACGATTTGCAGAGACGCTTGCCCTCGGCAGCATGACTGAGAGCATAGAGATCATCAGGAATGCCATAATAATCTGCATTGTATACTGGATGAACGCCATCATATCACCGACCTGCAGCGCTCCCTCGTCAATGTGATGCGCACCTACATAGACGATCAGTACAGAAATTCCGTTCATGATCAGCATCATCAACGGCATCATAAAGGTCATACAGCGGTTGACAAACAGGTTGGTCTTCATCAGCCGGTGGTTGGCTTCCTCGAAACGTTCCTCCTCATGTTTTTCCGCGGAGAACGCGCGGATCACGGAAAGTCCGGTCAGGATCTCACGGGTGATCAGATTCAGCCGGTCGATCATAGACTGCAGCTTCTTAAACCGCGGCATCGCCACCACCACAAGCACCAGGATCAACACCGCCAGGGCGCAGACTGCCACTCCCAGGATCCATGTCATACCCGATTCCGTCCGGAGAACCTTCATGATTCCTCCGATCCCGATGATCGGCGCGTACAGAACGATACGGAACACCATAGTCATCAGCATCTGAACCTGCTGGATATCATTGGTAGAACGCGTGATCAGCGATGCGGTGGAAAAATGATTCATCTCTGCGCTGGAAAAAGAGATTACTTTCCGGTACACCAGATTTCTCAGATCATGGCCAAGCAATGCAGCCACACGGCTGGCAAGGAAAGTCACAAGCACTGCCGCGATCATGGAAATCAGTGCCAGTCCCAGCATCTGAACTCCCGAATGGAGAATATAATTCATCTGGATCCGGTCCAGATCCTCCCCGATGGCTTCATATTCCTGCTGTACGAAGGTGACCGCCATCTGAGTCACGATACTGTCCGACAACTGTTCCGTCTGCTCATTGGCCTGATCCAGCATCGCCTGGATCTGTTCCGGAGAAATCTGCGTCGGATCGATCCCCTCCGAGGACAAAGCCATTGAGATCATCATTGCCATTCCCAGGGAATCGTTCAATTCCTCCCGCTCGGATGTGCTGACGTCTTTCAGCTGACAGACACCGTCCTCCGCTTCTGTATACGCATCCGACACCTGCGGAGCATCGTCCGCGTCCATCAGCGCCGTCAGTTCATTCAGCGTGGTCTCCCTGATTTTGTCCGGAACCGCGTCCGGAATTCCTTTCTGCTGAATTCCGGTATCTACGATCCGTGAAGTATATTCAGGCAGCGCAAGGTCACTGTATGCCTGAACAAACAAAAGAACAACGATCAGCAGGATCCAGCCGATGCTCTTCTTCATGTATTTCAGCATTTTCAACATATCATAACTCCTCCTGTCCGCAGCATCTGCTGCCCTTTTCTGATTTCTGTACCTGCTCCAGATTTCCGATCATTCGCTGCAGATATTCACACATCTGCTCTTTTTCTTTCTCGGAAAATCCGTTCAGCAGAATGCCGTCGCTTTCTTCCAGGACGTTTTTCAGCGTCCGGTAGCATTCCCGCAGTTTCTCCGTCACATACACTCTCACGATCCGTGGATGTCCTTCCTCCGGTCTTCTTGTGATCAGGCCGTTCTTCTCCAGGCGTTCCATCGATACCGATACGGTGGATGGCTTGATCCTGAGCGCTTCGACGATCTCTTTCTGCCGGCAGCCATCGTGATGGTACAGGTAAGCGCAGATCGGAACCTGACCCGGATGAATGCCGAGATCTTTTGCTTTCAGAAACATCATTGAGAAACTCATGTGCCCCAGTTTTGCCAGCATAACATTTACCGGTTTGCGGCCATGATCCTCTACACCAGACATTTTTATCACCTCACTGTTATTTAGTCGACTAACTAAAAGTCTAATCTTTTTTACAAAAATGCGCAATAGATATTGTGCAATTTTAATAATTCTTTAAGAATTTTCCAGATACAAGAAAATGCCGGACGAAAAAAGCAGACAGGAAGATCTCCGGACAGAAAAAGCGTATGTACCCGGCGGGTGAAAATCCGCCGGGTACATACGCACTTCCGCCTCTGATCCGATCTGTTCCGGAACCGCTTCTGCCCTCCTTTCCCGCTGAATTACCGTTTCCGGATCTTTTTGAAAAATAATTCCGCTAAAAGAATCGATCTGCGATCTGCCCGAAACACCAGGAGAAATCAATCTCTTCCACCGTGCCGGCTGTATAAACGGGGTAGACGGCAATCTGCTGATCGTCCAGGGTATAGACGACTTCTCCGACCTGCTCACCCTCGCTTACCGGAGCGCTGAGACTTTCCGGGAGGCGGGCGGTCACTTTCACCTGTTCCTCTTCCCGCAGCAGCAGATTCAGGGGCTCCGCCGCGGGATCCACAGACAGCTTCAGGGGAACGCTGGCTTCCGTCTCGCCGAGGATCCCCTCGTACTGTCCCTGCAGCACAGGCACCTGACCCGGGCTCCAGTCGTGCAGGAACACATCGCGGTACTGGTAGTTTTCCAGTCCATAGTTCATCAGCATTTTCGTGTCCGCCCATTTATAATCTCTGTTATTGGGCCAGCCGCAGGCAAGCAGCGCGACGATCAGACATTTTCCATCCCGCTCCAACGCGCCCACATAACAATAGCCGGCTTTGGATGTAAATCCTGTTTTTCCGGAAATCGCGCCGTCCATCATCTGCAGGAAGCTATTGTGATTATTACAGGTATATACCTGCGTGTGTTCTACATCCCAAAAGGTATAAGATTCTGTCTGCGTCACTTCCAGGAACCCCTGTGCGCAGGGAGACAGGCGGATGCAGTAACGCATGATCCGCGCGAGATCGGAAGCTGTTGTGTGATGTTCTCCCTGGTCATCCGAGGCGTCCAGGCCGTTCGGCGTGACGAAATGGGTATTTTCGCACCCGATCTCAACCGCTTTCTGATTCATCAATCCCGCAAAGGCCTCCACAGAACCGGCCACGCCCTCCGCGATCATTACTGCTGCGTCATTATAAGATTCCAGCATAAGCGCATACAGAAGGTCTTCCATCAGAAACTGCTGGCCTTCCTGAATGCCCAGATGAACCTTCGGCTGTCCTGCGGCGCGGGCGGACGCGGTCACGGTCTGCTGCATGTCTCCCGACTCCAGCGCCAGAATACAGGTCATGATTTTTGTCGTGCTTGCCATCGGCAGCGGCGTCTGCTCCTCTTTTCCATACAGAACTCTTCCGGAATCGCCGTCCAGAAGGCAGGCGGACTTCGCATAGAGTTCACTCGGAGACAGTTCCTCCGCCCGAATCGGCTGCACGTCCCACAGGACCGACCCATACATCACCAAAACCGCCGTCACAAGCGCAGCAATCCATTTCTTCCATTTGCCTTTCCTTTCCACTTTCCACCTCCAAACATCTGCCACAAAAACCGCCGCATACAACTCTCTTCTATTTTATGAACCGAATCGTTTCTTCATACCCTGCAAATAGCCGCCTGTCTGCAACAGTTTATCCGGCTGAACTGTAACACGATCCTCAAATATTTTCATTATTTTTATTGACAGATTCTGACAGGATTGTGTATAATGCTATGCAGTCTGCAGTATAGTAAAACTAAACTCGAAGTTTATCACATATAACAGCAGCGATACGGTAGCCGTTCCGCCGTTGAAAATCATTCCACGATGGACCGAACGCCCACAGACAGTACGTTTTTATACGGTCTGTGCAGCAGATATGCAAACCCGACGGGACTGCTGCTCTTTTTATCAGAAAGGGTTACAATGAAGATTGGAGAAAAAATCAGGCGGCTGCGCCTGCAGTACGGACTCACACAGAAAGAGCTGGGCGACCGGTGCGAGCTTTCCAAAGGCTTTATCTCGCAGCTGGAAAACGACGTCACTTCGCCCTCGATCGCAACGCTGGTGGACATTCTCACCTGCCTGGGAACGGATCTGAAAACTTTTTTCGATGACGACAACGAACAGAAGATTTCTTTCGGACTCTCGGACTATTCAGTCAGTCAGAACGAAGAGCTGAAACACGAAATCGCCTGGCTGGTTCCGAACGCTCAGAAAAATTCGATGGAGCCAATCCGGCTTACGCTGGAACCCGGCGGGAGCACGGCGCCGGACTCTCCCCATGAGGGCGAGGAATTCGGCTACGTGATCTCCGGACAGATCCTTCTTCACATTGGCAGCAAAACCTGCCGGGTACGGAAGGGAGAGAGCTTTTATTTCACCGCTTCCGCCGTCCATTCCCTGGAAAATACGGGGAAGACCAGGGCAATCGTGCTGTGGATCAGCTCTCCGCCAAGTTTTTAACCGGCTGCGTTTTCGCCGGCTGAATCCGCATCACTGTGGGAACGAATCTTTGCGCCAAAGCAAAAAAGGTCATACCTTTATAATTTATATATCTCAGGAGGAATTCCGCCATGAGCAACAAACTGATCAATCTGGAAAACATCACAAAGATTTTCGACGGAGTCACGGTTCTGAACAACCTGAATCTTTACATCCGCGAAAACGAATTTCTGACTCTGCTGGGACCCAGCGGCTGCGGAAAGACAACGACACTTCGGATCCTGGGCGGATTCGAAAATCCCGATGAGGGCCGCGTATTCTTTGACGGAAAAGACATCACAAAGCTTCCGCCGAACAAACGCCAGCTGAACACCGTCTTTCAGAAGTATGCGCTGTTCACCCATATGACCATCGCCGAGAACATCGCTTTCGGCTTGAAGATCAAAGGAAAAAGCAAGGCTTACATTGACGACAAAATCAAGTACGCACTGAAGCTGGTAAACCTGGAGGGATACGAAAACCGCTCTCCCGCCCTTCTGTCCGGCGGTCAGCAGCAGAGGATCGCCATCGCGCGGGCCATCGTCAATGAGCCGAAGGTTCTTCTCCTCGACGAACCTCTGGGCGCGCTGGACCTGAAGCTGCGCCAGGATATGCAGTACGAGCTGATCCGCCTGAAGAATGAGCTGGGCATTACTTTCGTCTATGTCACCCACGACCAGGAAGAGGCATTGACCATGTCCGACACCATCGTCGTCATGAATCAGGGTTATATTCAGCAGATCGGAACTCCCGAGGATATTTATAACGAACCCCAGAATGCATTTGTCGCAGATTTCATCGGGGACAGCAACATTATCGACGGCCTGATGCTCCAGGACCGCCTCGTGGAGATCCTCGGCGCGAAATTTCCCTGTGTCGACGAGGGCTTCGGCGTCCGCAGACCAGTGGACGTGGTAATTCGTCCGGAAGACATCGATCTGGTGAAGCCGGAGGAAGGCACGATCACCGGCCGGGTGACCCATCTGATCTTCAAGGGAGTTCACTACGAGATGGAAGTCGCGGCCAACGACTATACCTGGCTCGTTCATTCCACCGATATGGTTCCGGTGGGCGAGGAAGTGGGGATCCATGTGGATCCTTTCGACATCCAGATCATGAACAAGCCAGAATCCGAGGATGAGGAGGCGTCTGTCATTGAAGAATAATGCGAGAAAATGGCTGGCCGCGCCCTACACGGTCTGGGCGGCCGGATTTATCATCATCCCTCTGTTCGTGATCCTCTATTATGCGTTCACTACAGAGGATACTGCGGGGCTGACCCTTGCGAATTTTTCCTATGTGCTGACGAAAGAAAACCTGAAAGCGCTGGGACTTTCCCTGTGGCTCTCCCTTGTGAGCACCGTGATCTGTCTGCTTCTGGCTTACCCGCTGGCGATGATCCTCACCAGCCGGAATGTGAGCCAGACCAGCTTTATCGTGCTGCTTTTCATCCTGCCCATGTGGATGAACTCTCTTCTGCGCACGCTGGCATGGCAGACACTGCTGGAGAAAAACGGAGTGATCAATAGTATTCTCTCCTTTCTTCATCTGCCAACCCTGAATATTATCAACACCTCCGGGGCCATCGTTCTCGGCATGGTATATAATTTTCTGCCGTTCATGGTGCTGCCTCTTTACAATATTCTGCTGAAGATCGACAAAGATGTGATCAACGCCGCGCGGGATCTGGGAGCCAACAGCGTGCAGACATTTTTCCGGATCCTTCTGCCATTAAGCATGCCAGGGATCGTCAGCGGCATCACGATGGTCTTTATCCCGGCGCTGACAACCTTCGTCATCTCCGATCTTCTCGGCGGAAGCAAGATCCTTCTGATTGGAAATGTCATCGAGCAGGAGTTTAAACAGACCAACAACTGGAATGCCGGCAGCGCGCTGTCTATGATCCTGATGGTCTTCATCGTTCTTTCCATGTTCGTGATGAACAAATATGACAAAGAGGGGGAGGGAACTGTATTTTGAAACGGAAACTTGAAAAAATTTACATGGCGTTCATCGTTTTTCTGCTGTACGCGCCGATCCTGACGCTGGTGGTCCTCTCCTTCAATTCCTCCCGGACGAGAGCAAAATGGGGCGGATTTACCCTGGACTGGTACCGGTCGCTGTTCGCCAACAAGGACATTATGAACGCCCTTTACACGACGCTGGTCATCGCACTGCTTTCCGCCGCAGCCGCTACCCTGATCGGGACGGCTGCTTCCATCGGCATCTCCAGTATGAAGACCCGTGCACGGACTGTCTTTATGGGCGTGACCAACATCCCGATGCTCAACGGCGAGATCGTCATGGGGATCTCCCTGATGCTGCTGTTCATCATTGGACGGGTGGAACTGGGATTCGGAACGATCCTGCTTGCCCATATTACGTTCAATCTGCCCTATGTGATCCTGAGCGTCATGCCGAAAATGAAGCAGACCAGCCGCGCCACCTATGAGGCCGCGCTGGATCTGGGCGCGTCACCGCTGTATGCCTTCTGGAAAGTGACATTCCCGGATATCATGCCCGGCGTGGTCTCCGGTTTTCTCCTTTCGTTCACCATGTCCCTGGACGATTTTGTCATCACTTACTTTACCAAGGGACCGGGGATCGACACACTTCCCACAAAAATCTATTCGGAAGTGCGCAAAGGCATCAAACCGGAGATGTATTCTCTGTCCACCATTTTGTTTGTGACCGTTCTGCTCCTGCTTCTCCTGGTAAACTTCAGCCCCTCCTCCGAAAACGCAGAGGCAGCCGCGAAAAAGAAAAAGAGACTGGCAGGGCGAAATCCTCGCAAATTTCACAGAGTTCCGAAGGTCTTTTTCGGCCGTGTGCTTCCCGTGCTGATGGCAATCGTGATCATCGGCGGCGGGATATACTATGGAAGCACGAACCTGGCTTCCGGTTCCAACCAGGTGATCGTTTACAACTGGGGAGAATACATCGATCCGGAGGTTCTGGAAATGTTTGAGGAGGAAACGGGGATCCATGTGGTCTATGAAGAATTTGAGACGAACGAGATCATGTATCCGAAAATTCAGTCCGGAGCCATCGCTTACGACCTGGTCTGCCCGTCTGACTACATGATCCAGAAGATGCTCCAGAATGATCTTCTGCAGCCGCTTGATTTTGACAATATTCCAAACGCGAAAAATATCGGAGACGTATACTTCGAGAAATCACAGCAGTTCGATCCCGACAATCTTTATTCCATTCCCTACTGCTGGGGAACCGTCGGTATTCTGTACAACAAAACCATGGTAGACGAACCGATCGACTCCTGGAAGGTACTCTGGGATACCAAGTACAAGGACAGCATTCTGATGCAGGACAGCGTCCGGGACGCTTTCGGCGTCGCGCTGAAGACCCTGGGATACTCCCTGAACTCCACCAGCATCCACGAACTGACGCAGGCGAGAGATCTCCTGATCCAGCAGAAGCCGCTGGTACAGGCCTATGTGATCGACCAGGTAAGAGACAAGATGATCGGAAACGAGGCGGCTATCGGGGTCATCTACTCTGGCGAGGCAATCTACACGCAGTCGGAAAACCCAAATCTCGTCTATGTAGTCCCGAAAGAAGGATCCAATATGTGGATCGACTCCTGGGTGATGCCGAAGAACGCGCCAAACAAGGAAAACGCGGAGAAATTTCTGGATTTCCTCTGCCGGCCGGAAATCGCGCTGATGAATTTTGAATACATCACGTACTCGACGCCGAACGAGGCGGCCAGGGAAATGATCGAGGATCCGGAAATCCGCGACAGCGAGATCGCCTTCCCGGACGATTCGATCCTCAGCCGCTGCGAGACCTTCACTTATCTGGGAGAGGACGCCGACGAGGTTTACAACCAGCTCTGGCGGGAAGTGAAGTCGAGCTGACTGCATACGCTGTTTGTTATTCGGAAAAGGTGTTGCTGTTCACAGCTGTGAACAGCAGCACCTTTTCTGTTTCAAATCGATTTCCCTTTCAATACTCTTCTTTTTCTACCATAACACGGCATTGTTTTTTACAGCAGGCTATACCATATTTCAAAATCAAATGGCAGCCATCTTCTACCAGTTCATTTCTATAATTTCTTGTCTCAATCTGACTTAAAGCATTTCGGCAGACTGTATCCGGCGATTGGCTCCCGGCATACTTCACTTCTATAATAATGCCGATCTCTTCATTTTCGATCCTGACGAAAATATCGCCATACCCGTCCCCGGATTCTCTGTTTGATTTTATATACCACCCCTCTTTGTAGCCCAGGATTCCAAGTATCATCCCATGATAAAAATTTTCTTTCGTCGGTACCCGGACAAACGTATCACGAACGCTGACTGTTCTGCTCATATAATCTGTAAGCAGCTGTTCGACTTTCTGCGCTTCTCCTTTTTTCAATGCATTGCAAAAAGCCCTCTGCATTCCTCCATCTCTGGCTACATCTTCCCTAAACATAGTAAGAATCTGTTCGACAAAAATATTACGGATCTCCATATTAGGGATAGCAAGCTGATAATTTTTTCCCTCCGGATTTCCTCTGTATGTGAGATATCCGGTCATAAACAACACGCTCCAGATATTATCCACAGAGTCGTACAATCTGTTGTAAGTCAGATCTTCATGGATTTCTTTTGTAACCGTTTCACCGGCGATCAAATTTTCCATTTCACTTTTTGTCAATCCATTTCCAACTTTTTCGATGAATTTCTGTACTGCATTGTTACTGCTGGTATTTGACCAATAATCTCTGGGGGCCATAGACGGGTCGTCTGTCAGTTCATCACAATAGTTGATCACATCCCACGGACAATAGACATCTGTTTTTCCAAAGTGATATCCGTCATACCAGTTTTTTGCACTGCTGTACTTTTCTTCCAATCCATAATATTTCAGCATCTCTTTCACTTCATTGTCTGTAAAACCAAAATATTCATCAAATCTCGCTGTTGTAATAGACAGAATTTTAAAATTATTTAAACCAGTAAAAATACTTTCTCTGGCAATTCTAAGACAGCCTGTCAAGACTGCGGAAAAAAGACTGTCATTCGTTTTGAGCACCTGCTCCAGAATATTGCGGATCAAAAGAACCATCTGATCATAATATCCCTGCTCATTGGCCTTGGACAAGGGTACATCATATTCATCGACCAGTACGATCACTTTCTGCCCATAATGTTTTTCCAGAAGCATCGATAAGGTTTTCAGACTTCCCATCAGAATATCATCCGACATCAGAAAACGTCCCCCTCCGCTCTGATCGATATTGACAATTTGCTTATATAATGCCTTTTCAATCTCCGATAACCGATCGTCATGCAGCAAAAACTGAAAACGCATAGCTTCATTTCCAATTACAGAACACAAAAGCGCGCGTGCTGTTGAATAATCAGCACCGTTTACACCTTTCAGGCTGATCAGGATCACAGGATACCTACCCATATATTTTTCACAGAACCCTTTATCCTTTGAAATTTCCAGCCCGTCAAACATTTTTCCGTCACAGCCGATTTCAAAAAAGCATTTGAGCATGCTCAAATTCAAAGATTTTCCAAAACGTCTCGGACGGGTAAAAAGATTTACTTTTCCACGCTTCTGAAGCAGTTCTTTCATCATCTCTGTTTTATCCACATAGTAGTAACCATCTGAACGAATTTCCTCGAAATTTTCAATCCCTACGGGAAGTCTTTTTTTCTCTTCGCCAATCATTTGCGCACCCCATTTCCATCTCTCTGGGTAAATCTCAGATTCTCAAACTAATTCTACCATGCCGACATTCCATTCGCAAGACACCAGATACAAAGCAAAAGTTTCTTTATAACCGTTCCATACACTCGTTTCCACCTTTGTTCCTTCCGCCTGGATCGAACGATTCATCCTGAGCAGCACTCTAATTTTAACACAAAAGAAGGACCCTGGGCTTATTTTGACCCATGGTCCTTCTTTGTTTTTAGGCTATGCTTTTTTCACAGCCGCTTTTGTGAATTTCTATTGTTGTTCTGTCTCTGAATGATCCTTCAGAAGATTTGTCATGCTGTTCATAGCGATGTACAATGTCGAACAGTTGTGGAGCAGTGCGGAAGTCGCGGGCATCAGGATTCCTGCAACTCCGAGAATGATCAGACTGAGATTAAATCCGATAACGAACCGATAATTTCTGTTGATCCGGCGCATCAATTCTGTACTGATCCGGCGAAGAGGAATCAGATTGTACAGGCCGTCTCCGGTGATCATAATATCGGCCACCTCTCTGGTGATCGCCGCTCCGCTGCTGATCGCTATCCCCGCGTCCGCAGCCGACAGCGCCGGCGAATCGTTGATGCCGTCGCCGATCATAACGACCTTATGGCCGTTTTCCTGCTGTGCTCTGACAAAACCGGCCTTCGCCTCAGGAAGGACCTCCGCGTCAAAATGATCCGCACCGATCCTGGCCGCGATGGCAGCCGCTGTGCGCTGACTGTCTCCCGTCATCATCACGAGATTCCGGAAACCGTTTTCCCGCAGTTTCGCGATGACCTCCGCAGCCTCCGGCCGCAGCGGATCCTCGATACAGATCACCGCAGCCAGAACGCCGGAAACCGCCAGATACAGATGAGAATATTCATCCGGAACCTGATCGAATTTTTCTTTCTCTCCTTCCGGAACGACGCACTTTTCATCCTCAAAAACAAAATGGTAACTTCCGATCACCACCTTGTCCTCTCCGATCGAGGAGGCGATTCCATGGGCAACAATGTAATTGACCTTGGAATGCATTTCCTCGTGAAGCAGTCCCCGCTGTTTTGCCTCCTGGACCACCGCGGTCGCCATCGAGTGGGGAAAATGTTCCTCCAGGCAGGCTGCCATCCGTAGCATTTCGTTTTCCGGATTTCCGCCAAACGGGATCACTTTCGCGACTCTCGGCTTCGCTTCCGTCAGTGTTCCCGTCTTGTCAAAGACCATTGTATCCGCCTGGGCGACCGCCTCCAGGAACTTACCGCCTTTTACCGTGATCTGATACTGACCTGCCTCGCGCATCGCGGAAAGAACGGCAATCGGCATCGCCAGCTTCAGCGCACAGGAGAAATCCACCATCAGGATCGACAGGGCCTTCTGCACATTTCTCGTCACCAGCCAGGTGAGGATCGTCCCGCCCAGACTGAACGGGACAAGCCGATCCGCCAACGCCGCGGCTTTTCCTTCCACAGAGGATTTCAGCTGTTCAGAATCTTCGATCATATGAACGATCTTTTCATACCGCGTGGAACCGGAGGTCTGCGTGATGCTGATCGTGATCTCACCTTCCTCCACGACCGTTCCTGCGTATACCACAGACTCCTCTGCCTTCCGCACCGGAAGAGATTCCCCGGTCAGAGACGCCTGATTCACCATCGCCTCACCGGCCGTCACAACGCCGTCCAGAGGGATCAGATTTCCCATCCGCACGACAATCTCATCCCGGGGCTGTATCTCCCGGACAGGAACCAGCACTTCCTGGTCCCCTGTTTTCTTCCAGACCTTTTCTACCTGCAGGCTCATACTCCGCGCAAGATCGTCTACAGATTTTTTGTGGGTCCACTCCTCCAGGATCTCGCCGATCTTCAGCAGAAACATCACCGAACCCGCAGTTTTGTAATCGCCCCGCAGCAGTGATACGGTGATCGCCGTTGCGTCCAGGACCTCAACCTCCAGCTTTTTCGCCGCCAGAGAACGGATTCCTTTTACGATATATCTTACCGACTGAACCGCCGTATACACCGCCCGCACCGGACCCGGCAGGAAGAGAGAAGTCGCCGCTTTTACGAGAACAGTCTCGATCAGCTGATCCTGGTAATGCATGGCCAGACTTCTCCCCGACTGCTCAGGGACACTCTCTGCCAGTCCTTCGATCCCATAATGGAACTCCCGAAGACGCTTCAGGACTTCCCCTCGCTCTCCCTGATACCAGACCGCCACATCTCCGGTACGTGGATACGCTTTCACCCTCCGGATACCAGGCGCCTGCTCCAGCCATGCGCAGAGAAGATCCGCTTCCCGGCAAGTCATTGCGCCCTGCGCCATATGGACCCGGATCCGCCCTTCCATTTTATGTTTGATTTGAAATTTCATGATGCCTCTCTCCTTAGAATCTTTCACCAGCAGACAGGCTGAAACCGTCTTAACCTTGTGCTGTTTCTGAATATCTGCAGCAGTTCTGCCAGCAGAACTGCTGCCTGTATTTTTATTCCGTCTGGGCGGTTTCTGCGTCAGACTCGGTTTCTTCTTCCGTTTCTTCCGCTGCTTCCTCGGCTTTTCTTCTGGCATTGATCGCTTCCGCCTCAGCCAGGATATCCTCTGCATTCTCCTGAACTTTCGTTGTCGTCTCGAGAACGCTCTCCTTTGCTCTCAGAACCGCCGCCGTACAGTTTGTATATACTTTTTTGGCGTCCTTGCTGGCCAGCACCTTCACTCCTGCCGTGCCGAACAGTACTCCGCCTGCAAAAATCGCCGCTTTCTTCCAATCAATGTTTACCATAATCTGTTACCTCCGTTCGTTGTTGATATGTAGTTTCACTGCTGCTGTCCGGTCCGCCGGACGGCGCAATCACTTTGTAACAGTTCCGTCTGCGGAACTGTTATGCTTCGCAATGGCGCGAAGCAATCGTAACAGTTCAGCTGGCTGAACTGTTACAAGCAATTACTTGTGCTTGTAGCCGGTATAGAACACCATCGCCATACAGACAACGGCTGCCCATGCCCAAAATCTGTGCTGCTTCATGACGTGCCTCCGTTTCCCTGAATTAGTTATCTCTAACTGCTAACATCTTACCCTTTTTGCAGATAATTGTCAAGAAAAAGAGAGACTAATATTACAGGGCAGGCCGAATTGTTATCTCATACGTCGTGTCATCCACTTTCGTGTAACCGCCATTTTCACCACGGGTCGCGTCCACCAGTACAGGACACAATTCTCCGGATCCAGATCATAGAGGGATTCATAAACGCTCCATAACAATGATTTCGTTCCTTTATCCGTCTTAAACGGAGATACATCTTCAAAGGAAGAAGTAATAAAGCGATCAATGCAGCTGCCAATGCAATGGTACCTTTTGTTCCTTTCATAGCATTCTAGCCTCCTTTTTTGTGTAAGTACTAAAACATCCTCAGATTCGAACTGGTTCTTTTCTATTTGGTACCTTGATTTTAGCATCCACATATAATGAAATCCAACATCAAAAGGTTTTACACTCCACAAGCATTTACTTGTGAACGATCGGCAAAAACCACAAGATTGTAGCATAATATCATCTTTATTTGAAAATAATTACATTTACTGGAACTTTGTTTTATGGGATTTTTCGTGATTTTGACATTTTCCATAGCTTCCCGTCCGTGACAGACGTACTTTCAGAACAGCTACGCCGAAAACAGATAAGAAAAGAAGGATGACGGAACAGTCCGGCCGGCGGAACTGTTCCATGGTGACAACTTGAAACTTTATATGATTTTAACAACTTTACTGGCAGCAGTACCGCTCTCTGCCGCCGCCTACGTAAAAAAACCTGCTTCTCAGTCCGCATCGCAAACTCCATCCGCATCACAGGAAAGATCAGCCTTCGATACAAAACACATTCAGGTACTCAGGCGGAACACGGTCTGTCAGCCAGATTTCATTCTCCGAAAGGTAGAACACATATCCGTCGCGGGCCATTCCCGCGGCGTCGATCCATAAAATAACAGGAGCTCCCTGGTTTTTCCACCGGCCGGCAACCTGTCTCGCCGTCGCAGTATCCCACGACAGATGAACTTTCTGACGCGTCATTGGCTTCAGTCCCTCCTTCAGGATTGAATCCAATACAGCAAAGCCGGTTCCGTGATATAAGATCTCCGGCGGCGTTTCCTCTCTGTAATCCATCTCCAGCCAGGGAATCGAATGTCCCTGGTTGCACCGGATCATCAGTTTCCCGTTCTCCCATTTCAGACCATATCTCTGCTTGCTATCCGTCCGTACCATTTCCATCAGTACAGGGAGATTCAGATAAAACATCGGTCGGTAAAATGCTTTGTTGAATCCGTCGATCAGTTCTCCGGCGCTGACCCATCCCTGACAATTCATGGAAATATGGATCATATCCGGATCGTGGCGGAGAATCTTACAGAGCCGTCCTCCAAGCTTGTTTCCACGCGTTTTCAGCATCCGTCGGTCCTGCTCCGTCAGTTGATCCAGTGCACACGTCTGTGCAATCACATTACTGTTGTCAATCATCTGTTTCTGCACCTCCTTAAAAAACTATGACCGTTCAGCAGACGGAACTGTCACGAAAACTCTTCACATAGTTACGTCAGTTCTACGATCTCATCATACAGGATCTGTACCGGCGCTTTTCCATACATCGTCCTGTTGACGTGATAATGGCCCGCGAACCATTTCCGGAAGGTCGTCATCTCATAAATATTGTCGAGCACTGCATGGATATTGATATATTCAGGGCCATAATACGTCAGCATATAAGGCAGCACCCCGGGATATCCCATCTGCATATTAAAACGGGTGGGAACATCGTGCGTGATACAATAATCAACCGAGAACTTGTACCTTTCCAGATTTCTCATACAGTTGTCAACCTCCGACTGTACAGGCAATTCTCTCTCAAACCAGTTATAATCCTTTGTTCGAAACTCGATATCCTGGCTGAACGCCCCGCCGAAGAAGAGAAATGTCCGCCCGTCTTCCAGCTCCATGATCTCTCCGCGGAGGATGTGATACACAGACGCTCCGATCTGATGGGCTCTCGCCCCGTGAAACCAGGTTTCCGGGTACTCCTGCAGTCTCGCAAATCCTTCATGGTTTCCGTCACAGTAGACCGTCGTCCACGGACAGCTGTCATACCACTCGATCAGTTCCCGGTCCCTTTCCTCGTTCACCCAGACAATGCCCGCATCACCGCATATGATCAGCAGATCGTCTTTACACAACTCATTGCCTGCGGCAAAATTTTCTGCGCTCAACTTTTGAATATCCTTCCGGACGTGCGTATCGCCCGTTATAAAAATCCTGCGCTTTTTCATATACCCTCCTTCGCAGAACATACATCGGCAGCCGGCCCTGCATTCCATTCAATGGTTCCGCCGTAGATTGTTTTTGGCCTGACCAACGGCAGACAAATGTTCGTTAATGAGCATGGCTTCATCTTCCCTGCACTCCTTTCCGGTGTCAGTGATATCAACCAGCTATTGTGATTTCACTATATCCTAAAGCCACAGGTCCGTCAAGTTTGACTCCTGCAGGTCATAGATCCTGTAAATTGTCTTAATCTTCCGGCATTTCTTATTGGCTGCAGAGTCTACAGCGAATTCCCCTCCCGTAAGATCAGGTCGACCGCATCCGGCTCCAGTGTATTTAAATGCGCCAGGCGGTTCCTCGCCTCCCGGAAAGCGGCAAGAGTTTCATATTCCCGGCTCTCCAGCGGAATTTTTCCGTTTCCGGCCAGATACACCAGCGCTCCGATCTCCACATCTTCCGGATTCGCAACCTGCTCCCCATAGGACGTGATAATGGGGAGCGCGCCGGCGATATGTTTCCGGTATTTTTTGATGAAAGAACTCCGGTATTTTTCGATCACTGGGAAAATAGTTTTCAGTTGTGTTTCCCAGATCTTTATCCTAATCTCTTCCTCCGTTCCCGGAAAGCAATAATTCTTCCCATTGCTTCGGCATTTCTCCCGGACAATCTCCCGGATAACCTGAATCGGGTCTTCCAGAAAAGCATTTCCCAGCGACACGCATTCTGCGCACAGTTCAATATCCTGATTGCATACCGTAGAGACCAGATCCGCAAGATACGGCCGCAGATACTCCCTGCAGTGGCGGTCTGAAGCGGCGAGTGCACAGAACGCAAATTTATCATAAGCCCCTATCTGATGATCAAAGATCAGTTTTTTCATTCCCTTTCCGGCTCTGTTGGCAAAACTTTCGTCCTGCGTTTCCAGAATAAAAACCCCGGGAGTCTTATTTCTGACGTTTTTCCTGTATTCCACAATAAAACTGATCCACTCGTCATATCTGTTCTTTGGAATCCCCGACACCCACAGATATCTGTCATTCAGCACCGTATCCTCACACTTTCCAAGAAACTCCGCATAAGTCATACCGAATCTGTAAGTGGCACGCCGCTCTGCTTTACAGTATCTGTTCAGAAGAAACAGCCCGACTTCCTCTTCCGGACATTGCATTCTGTCCAGTGCATTTTTCGGATTTTCTAGTTTCAAACGGTCTTCCACCAGTTCCAGAAGCGTATCTCTCCAGGGAACATTTTCCGGAAGACATAAAATCATACTTTTCCCGTCCAGCGCAGACGAAATGATATCCTCCAGAAATTTATGTGCCCTTGTAATATGATTCCACCAAAGTCTGTCCATCTCAATCCTCCATATAAACAAGGAGTTCATCCTCGATCTGCTGCACCGTTCCCATCATCTGGCAGAAACTGTGACGGGTAAACCGATACCTTCCGTCACCCGTATGCTGAAGCACTCCCAACTCCTGCATTTCTTCCATGAGAGCGGTGATCTTCTCTGTGTCAAGAGACGTCAGCTTCCTGATCGAAAAGGTATCCGCAAGGGCCGAAAGTTCCTCTGCATTACAGCCGCTCTGGGATTTATTTTCATGATAATAATAAGCGGCCAGCAGCGCGATAATATAGTAATAATCATCGTCACCGACTTTCAGAGTGACAAAGAATTTTTCTCTGATATCCTGCTGCAGAGACTGTTCGGCAAGGATCTTCTTGATATGCTCCTTGCGCACATAATATGGCGGAGTCTCACTCTCAAAATATCCCGCATAGTCACGTTTCATTGCCTCGATCAGCTTCGCGCAGTAAAGCTGGATCAGACCCGGGAAATAGTTCGTCGTCCCGAAAATCGTTGAGATCAAAATCTCCGTCTCATTATCTTTCGGGAATCGGAATCCCAGATAATACAGCGGTTCTTCCAGCAGTTCCCTCGCCTCCATGGACCGGAATGGCTTCACTGTAAGAGAGTCCAGGTGCGTCAGGACACTGTTGTTTCCCAAAGCAGCCGCACGCTTGAATCTTACGATATTGCGCAGGCCAGCAACAACAAACTTAAACCTTCCGTTTCCGACACTCTGAATGTCCTTCAGCGCGTCAAACGGCTGATAGCCGATCAACTCGCAGCTCTCGATAAATTCATCCGCCTCGTCGATCATCAGCAGCAGATAGGGGATCGGATCCTCCTGATCTCTGAGCCTGTTCTTAATATCTCTCGCCAGTTCATCCCAGTCCTCCGTGATATTTTCCGTCTTCAGAATCCCCTCATCATACAACGCAGCGGAAATCGCTCTTGCGGTATCGCGGTAATCTTTCCTCCAGGCATTGACGATCACTGCCCGATCGCCATTTTCATCCATGTCGATGTCCTTTTTCGCCATACGCAGCAGCGCCGTCTTGCCCAGCTGACGGCCGCCGTATACGATATTGACGCCTGTAGCAGACTCGATCTTCTCCAGTTCATTTTTTCTTCCGATAAACATTTCCTGCGGCATGACGTCGGCAGATTTCTCGATATACGGCTGGCAGGAGGCAAACGGCATGATGACAGCCATCAGCATCCTGTTTACCGCAGTTTCCGTATAATGTTTTGCGAGGTAAATCAAAACGACTCGATCGATCACTGCAAAAATTTTACCGGTCAGATCTGTCTTGGTCTTTCTGGCGAGCGTCCGCCGATCCGCCAGCGTCAGGGCGTAATCCAGAAGAACGATCGTATTCTTTGCATTTCCAATCTCCTTAAATGTATCGATCAGGCGGGAAGCATCTGTTTTGCCAAACAGACATACCACACGAAAACCTTTTTCTTCTGCCTCTGAACCAAACGCCGCGATCGGATGCTTGTAATTACTTTTCCTGCCATTTTGAGGGCGTCTCAGTGTAATGAGATAACTCTCGATCTTTCCCTGCAAAGGGGCCTCCATACGGATGGTATCCGATACGAAACCAAGTGCTTCGAGCAGCGCCCGCAGTTTTGCCTCCCCGACTCTGGCTCCGCGGGGCCAGCTGTCCAGCAGCTTATCCGCGCCTTTCGTATCCTTATTGATCTTGGACGTATAGACGAGCGCCTTCAGCGTCGTGCCGGGATTAGCCGTTCTCCGGTAGTTAATGTCATACTCATCCAGAAATTCCTGAAGATAATCCGTCTGGTACGGATCCCAGTCAAAAACAAGGTCATTCGTCAGGAGACGATTCAGCAGATCTTCGGCGGCCGCATAATTCTGCTCTTCGATCCGTTTCCGAATCTGCTCCACAGCGGCGGCAACCTGTTCTTCCTTCTTCCACTGAGGATTTCCTTTCACATAGATTGACAGACTACGGTTTAACTCAGCGGCTCTGGCCTCTGCATCTCTGTGGATCTTTTCACGAAACGCCTCCAGGATCCTTGCAAAAAATCCATAATTTTTCATCTCCACTGCCCATGCATACCAATTTTCCATCACCTGGATCATCATTTCCTTGACATTCTCAACCGTATTGTCGATCTGTCCATAACTCTGAGCCAGTTCCAGATCCTCAATAAATTCCTGCCGTTTATTTTCCATGTCATTCCGCGAAAATACGATTGCTCTGTCAACAGAGAACAACTGCTCCTCCTCACTTTCCATCGGAATCTTTTTCGCATTCAGATATTCAAGGATCCGTTCCGCCGAACCATAGTCGTCTTCTCCGCTGAAAATCTCTTTCAGTCTGTCTTTCCACTCTTTCTCCGGTTCCTGACAATGACGCAGGATACGGCGGCGCACAGAGAGTTCCGGCAATTCCGGGATTTCGTCCAGAACCGGGAAAAATTCCTCATCCAGAAGCACATGGCTGTTTCTCAGAAAATCAATATAGAAAAATCGGCTGCTGTTCTCCTGATAACTTCCTTCCAGGCGCTCTTTCAGTTCCTCAAGAGTCGCCTGCAGCACCGCCTGTCCCGCACACTCGGAACGTTCTGCGCCGGACATCTGCGCCAGAGAACAGAGCGCAGTGTCAATCTCACCGAGCAGACCGCTCCGGATCTTTCGATAATCGTTGAAGGCAGGATCATCCTCACTGGGAACAGCAGATTTCAGCAGAAAAACGTAGTTGCACAGAACCACAACGACCTTCCGGACACGCTTGAAAAGATTCATCCGAAGACTGCTCATCAGATCCGAAGTTTTCTTCACCAGTCTGATATTTTTAGCAGCCAGATCCCAATAAGAATCCAGTACATGATCGATCTTGGACGGCTCGATGTTTTCTTCGCAGATCGCCGCCTGATCCTTTACATAATTCTGCGCCAGAAATTCCTCCAGAAGTTCCAACATCTCGCGGTCGTCATTTATGACAACCTGCAGATATTCGCTGAGTTCACTATGCGGTCCAAGCAGAAGTTTTCCCGTCTCAATAAATCTTTTGTGCGACGCGTTCTCTTTGATATTCGCTATACTGTAATTCTCATAATATCCTTTTGCCTCCCGCCGGATCTCTTCCAGGCGCTTTTCCCAGGAAGCACGCGCTTTTTCCCGGTAATCGGCATACCGGTCCATCCCTCTGTGATGTTCCGTCTTGAACTGCTGCAGCGTATAAACGATCCCATCCACAGCGGAGATTTCACGCAGCACACGGTTGCCCGATACAAGATCCTGAAGTTGCTTCAGCGAATAATCATAACTGAACTGATCGTAAAAATAATTCCGGATCGCCGCGGAAACGACAAAATAATCGGAAACCGGGGATTCTTCGTAATAAAACACACGGAATATCGTATCCGAATTATAGCTGCAGTTATCCATCGGATCGTTGACGGCATATGCCAGCTGATGGTAGACGGATTCATAAGAAGGCAGACGATCCGCCAGGACCCTGACATAAGCAGCCGCCGCATACAGCTTTCCAGCAGCCAGCATGCGCTGATACTCTTCCTCATAGTTTTCCGGATTCTCTTCCGCTTCCGGTTGTTCCGAACCGGTCTTTTCTTCCGCATTTTCAGAATCCAGATCGCCTTCTGCGTCCTCGATCTTTGCTGCATCTTCCAACAGTTTCGTATCCGTTACATCCAAAAGAACTCCATCCAATGCTTCTCCCGAAGGTTCTGATCCCTCTGCCTGATTTCCATCTTTCTTCTGTTTCCCGTTCTGGCGCTGTTCCTCGTCCTCCTGTTTTTTCTCATCATTCTGCTGCTTCTCATTTTCCTGTTGTCTTTCGTTCTCCTGCCGTTGCTCTACCTCCTGCTGTCTTTCGTTTTCCTGTCCGTTCTCTCTTTCCTGCCGTTTTCCGCACTCTTGCTGTTTCCCGTCCTCCTGCTGTCTCTCACCCTCCTGCTGCTTTTCGTTTTCCCGCTGCTCTTCGTCCTCCTGTCGCTTCTCGCTCTTCTGCTGTTTTTCGTCCTGCTGCTGTCTCTTATCCTCCTGCTCGTCCTCCTGCCGGTAATCTTCAAGATTCACTACCGCCTGATCTTCCGAATCATAAAATGCATCATCTGTATAGCCGCAGTACCAGACAGAAATCTGCTGCCCGAGAATTGTTCTTACCCAACCGGCAAGCTTTTCTGCCTTCTCATGAGTGAGTGCAAGCACAACATACTGTTTCTCGTTACTCTTCTCCTCCAGCAGACGTTCATAAAACATCCGGAACTGCTCCGGATTTTCCGACACAATTCCCAAATATTCAACTGTTTTCCCACACAGCACATCCGGAAAAGAGTAGAAAAAGAAATCCGAACCCACATAACAGGAGCGTGTATAAAACACATAGTCCGGATTTATTTTCATCGTCTGTTTGTAGCTGGTACAGCACAAAAACCTCGCAGCGGCAGAATCTGCCCGGTCTTCGATCGGATCCGCTTTGACATAATCAAGCCGGCTCTCCCCCAACATTCGGGCAAGAAACGCAGCCGACTCTTTCGTCTCAAAAGCCTTCAGGCCTTTCCGAGACAATGTATAAAATTCCCCAAATCCTTTGACAACATATTTTTTCAGGTACCCCTGTTGCGTCAACTTTTCCGCAGCCAGTTCATAAGGCCGCCCGGGCCCGCTCCACAATGAAATAGATTCCATGGAGAATCCATATCCTGCATACGCATGAAGAAGGCAGGTCACCTTATCCACCGGAACCTGTTTGGCGAGATCTCTTTTGAACTCTTTGACTCCAAATTTCCCCGCCGCTTTTTGAGACACTTCTACGTCCAGCATCCCCGGCTCTTCCTCGCTGATAATCTCCGTCGGGTCGATGATCCCGATCAATCTCCAGACACCTTCCTCATCTTTCTCAGTGACAGACACAGAGACCTCCTGCTGCTCTTCCGATGTTTCTTCCTCAACCGTTATTATCCCAAACTGAATTCCACGAGCAATCGGCTCCTCAAAACAGCCGGCAAGTCTGTATACCAGCGAAAATTTTCTGACCGGGTCTTTCTCATAAAATGCATCCGACAGCCAAACATAACACTCCGCTGTCTCTTTTACAGCGTCCCCGTCCATCTTTTCAAAATCATACGCCCTCAGGACTTTTTTCCGCTGTTCCAGCAAGTTCTGAATCTCCGGATCTTCAGACCGCAGCGACAGGAAAAAACGAACCGCTGCAATATATTTTTCAGATTCCAGAAGCCGGTTTTCATACTCCCCCAGCAACGCAGCAGTCTCTTCCAGTTTCAATGGAACATCACCCATCCCGAGCGCAGAAAACTGTTTCTTCACTTCCGCCTGCAGAGCAACTGTTTCAGGAAACTTTTCCAGGACCGTCTCTGCAAGACGTTCCGGAAAGAATTCTTCCGCGCTGACATGCTGTGTCAGTTCTGCAAGTACTGAACAGATTTCCGAGAACTGCCCCCTCAGTGTTTCCGTCTGTCCCCGAAGCAAATGTACAAGATCACGTTTAGACATGCCTTCTCCTCCTCGTATCTTATCACTTTTCTCTTTACCGTTCGTTTATGATGTTGGAATCAAAAGATATTTTGATCCTGGTATCATTTTATTTCAACTTTATCTTATAAGTATATCATATCTGTTGTCGGTTGACATCTGATTTTTCTGTTCTTTCACACC